>Ga0209373_10000166_pt1 | contig 140174 bp, 126 predicted proteins | sample Higcelweek5metaG_FD_187173 | JGI IMG/M metagenome (GOLD analysis project Ga0209373, IMG submission 187173) | Freshwater pond sediment microbial communities from the University of Edinburgh, under environmental carbon perturbations - High... | ecosystem: Environmental > Aquatic > Freshwater >... | reverse complement strand
TCGTCATTGCCCCATGCCCGTCGAGTCCTGGCCGATTGGCAGGACGACTACAACCACGCGCGGCCCCATTCCGGCCTCGGCGGTCTCACCCCGGCCGAAGTCGCCGCCAAGGCCGCGACGCAAGCAGGGCTGGGGCATGCCCCAGCCCTGCTTGCCATCACCGCCCGCTTCGGGCATCAAAACCACTCGGGACTCCACCCATAACCGGAGGAAACTTCGGTCTCAGGTCACCGACAACAGACACCCCATCACACGTCCAGGTTCGACACTTTGAGGGCGTTGGTCTGGATGAAGTCGCGGCGGGGTTCGACCACGTCGCCCATCAGGGTGCTGAACACCTCGTCGGCGTCGTCGCCGTGGGCGACCTTGACTTGCAGCAGCGAGCGGGCCTCGGGGTCCAGGGTGGTTTCCCACAGCTGTTCCGGATTCATCTCGCCCAGGCCCTTATAGCGCTGGATCGAGATGCCCTTCTTGCCCTGGTCCAGCACGGCGTTGACCAGCGCCACCGGGCCGCTGATGGCGGTGGTGCGTTCCTTGACCAGCAGGCTGGCGGCGGCGTGGTAGGTGTCGCGCAGGGCGGCGGACATCTCGTTCAGCTTGCGCGCTTCCAGCGAGCGGATGATGGCGGCGTCCAGCAGGTGGGTTTCGGTGACGCCGCGCAGGGTGCGGCGGAACACCCAGCCGGTGCCCTCGTGCCACTCGCCGCTCCAGCCGCGTTCCAGGTCGCTTTCCAGCGCGTCCAGGCGGGTGGCGACGGTGACGGCCATGGTGCGGCCGGCCTCGGCATCGGTCAGCAGCACTGGATTGAGGGCGCCGGCGATGGCCGCCTGTTCTATGACACGCATCGGCACGCGGCGCGACAGCGGCACCAGCAGGGCACGCACGGTGCGGGCCTGTTCGGTCAGGCCGCGCAGATCGGCGCCGCCCACCTGGGCGCCGCCCGCCAGGGTCATGACCGCGTCGCTCAGGCCGCCGTCGATCAGGTATTCTTCCATGGCCCGCTCATCCTTGAGGTAGACCTCGCTTTGGCCGCGCTTGGCGCGGTACAGCGGCGGCTGGGCGATGTACAGGAAGCCCTTTTCGATGATCTGGGGCATCTGGCGATAGAAGAAGGTCAGCAGCAGGGTGCGGATGTGGGAACCGTCCACGTCCGCGTCGGTCATGATGATGATCTTGTGATAGCGGGTCTTGCCGATATTGAAATCTTCGCGGCCGATACCGGTGCCCAGCGCCGCGATCAGCGTGCCGATTTCGGCCGAGGACAGCATCTTGTCGAAGCGGGCGCGCTCGACGTTCAGGATCTTGCCCTTGAGCGGCAGAATGGCCTGGTTGGCGCGGTTGCGGCCCTGCTTGGCGGAACCACCGGCCGAGTCACCCTCGACGATGAACAATTCGGACAGGGCCGGGTCGCGTTCCTGGCAATCGGCCAGCTTGCCGGGCAGGGTGGCGATGTCGAGCACGCCCTTGCGCCGGGTCAGTTCACGCGCCTTGCGGGCGGCCTCGCGGGCGGCGGCGGCTTCCACCACCTTGGTCACCACCTTGCGCGCCTCGGCCGGGTGTTCCTCGAACCATTCCGCCAGCTTTTCGCTGACGATGTTCTCCACCACCGGGCGGACCTCGGACGACACCAGCTTGTCCTTGGTCTGGCTGCTGAACTTAGGGTCGGGCACCTTGACCGACAGCACGCAGGTCAGGCCCTCGCGCATGTCGTCGCCGTTCAGCGCCACCTTCTCTTTCTTGGCGATGCCGGAATCGTTGGCGTAATTGTTGACGGTACGGGTCAGCGCGGCGCGGAAACCGGCCAGATGGGTGCCGCCGTCACGCTGCGGGATGTTGTTGGTGAAGCACAGCTGGCTCTCGTGGTAGCTGTCGCACCATTCCATGGCCACTTCGACGGTGATGCCGTCCTTTTCGCCGCTGACGGCGATGGGCGGGGCGTGCAGCGCGGTCTTGGAGCGGTCCAGGTACTTCACGAACGCCTCGATGCCGCCTTCGTAATGCAGCTCGATGCTTTCCGGTTCGCCGTGGCGCAGGTCGCTCAGACGGATGCGGACGCCGGAATTCAGGAAGGCCAGCTCGCGCAGGCGGTGTTCCAGGGTGGCGAAATCGAATTCGGTCTTGGTGAAGGTCCCGGTGCTGGGCAGGAAGGTGACCTCGGTGCCGGTCAACGGGCCGCGCTCAGGGGCCTCGGGGTCGCGCAAGGGCGCGTCGCCCACCACCTTCAGCGGCGACACCGCCTCGCCGTGGCTGAAGCGCATGGTGTGTTCCTTGCCGCTGCGCCAGATGCGCAGGTCCAAGGTTTCGGACAGGGCGTTGACCACCGACACACCGACGCCGTGCAGACCGCCCGACACCTTGTAGGAATTCTGGTCGAACTTACCGCCCGCGTGCAGCTGGGTCATGATGACCTCGGCCGCCGACACGCCCTCTTCCTTGTGGATGTCGGTGGGGATGCCGCGGCCGTTGTCGCGCACGGTGCACGAGCCGTCGCCGTTCAGCGTCACCTCGACCCGGTCGGCGTGACCGGCCAGCGCCTCGTCGATGGCGTTGTCCACCACTTCATAGACCATGTGGTGCAGGCCCGAGCCGTCGTCGGTGTCGCCGATATACATGCCCGGCCGCTTGCGTACCGCTTCCAGGCCGCGCAACACCTTGATGGAATCGGCGCCGTAATCTTCAGCGGAATTGGTCGGGGTCACAGGCTCGGTCATGACGTTTCAAACCTTCCTCAAACGCCCTGTTGCGGGCGCGGCATAGTATCAGACGCGGGGGCGATCGTCGCGTCCGCCACCCGGAAAAACTGCGCTCTGTCGCCGAAACCGTCGAACAGCACTTCGTCGGTTCCGGTCATCCAGCTCTGGGCGGTCAGCCCGGCCAGTTCGTCGAACAGGGCGGCACGCCGCACCTTGTCCAGATGGGCCACCACCTCGTCCAACAGCATCAGCGGCGCCAGTCCGGTCAGCCCGGTACGAACCCGTGCCTGGGCCAGCACCATGGACACCAGCACCGCCTTCTGCTCGCCGGTCGAGCATTGCCCGGTCGGCAAATCCTTGGCGGCGTGGCGCACCTCCAGGTCGCTGCGATGCGGCCCGAAAGTGGCGGCGCCCGCCGCCTCGTCGCGGGAACGGGCGGCGCGCAACGCGGCGCGCAGCCGTTCCTCGACCTCGTCGGCCGCCAGCGTGGCGGCCCAATCCTCGACCTCGCCCAGCAGGCGCAGCCGCGCCGCTGGAAAAGGTCCCAATCCCCGGGCGCAGGCTTCGTCCAGCCGTGCCACCGCCCTGACCCGCGCCGCCGCCACCGCCGCGCCGTGGCGGGCCATGGCGTCTTCCAGCGCGCCCATCCAGGCCGGGTCGGGCCGCCTGCCGCCCTGGGTCGCCGCCTTCAGCAGCCGGGTGCGCTCACGCATGGCGTGCTCGTAGGCACTGGCCTGGGCGGCATGGCCGTCTTCCTGACCGAACACCAGCCGGTCCAGGAACCGGCGCCGCCCCGACGCGCCCTCGATGAACAGCCGGTCCATGGCCGGGGTCAGCCACAACGCCGAGGCGATGGGCGCCAAATCCTGTGCCTTGGCCGGTTGACCGTCGATGCGGATGGCGCGCCGTTCCGATCCCGCCTCGCGCCCGGTACCGATCTCGACCACGCCGCCGGGGCCGTCCAGCACTGCCGCCACGCCCCAGGGCGCCGAATTATGGTCTTCCGCTCCGCTGGGGATTCCCTTGCGCGCCACCTCGCCCAAGGTGGCGCGGCGCATGCCGCGTCCGGGGGTCAGGAAGGACAGCGCCTCCAGCAGATTGGTCTTGCCCGCGCCGTTGGCGCCGGTCAGCACCACCGGCCGGGCATCGGTGTCCAGCCGCAGGCGGGCATAGCAGCGGAAATCGGTCAGCGTCAGCCGCCGGACCGCCAGACGGGTGATTTCGGCTCCGCTCACACCCGCATCGGCATCAGGACATAGATGGCGCTGTCGTCGCCCTGGTCGCGCACCACGGTCGGGCTGGCGGCGTCGGCCATGGCGAAGCGGGCGGTCTCGCCCTCGACCTGATTCAGGATGTCCAGCAGGTAGCGCGAGTTGAAGCCGATCTCCAGCGGAGTGGATTCGTACTGGGCTTCCAGTTCTTCCTCGGCGGTGCCGTTCTCGGGGCTGGAGGCCGACAGCTTCACCGTGCCCTTTTCCAGGGTCAGCTTAATGGCGCGGCTCTTTTCCGTCGAGATGGCGGAGACGCGGTCCACGGCGCTGGCGAACACCTTGACGTCGGCGTCCAGGTACTTGTCGTTGTCGGCCGGGATCACCCGTTCGTAATCGGGGAAGGTGCCGTCGATCAGCTTGCTGGTCAGCACGGCGTCGCCGAAGGCGAAGCGCAGCTTGGTCTCGGACAGCGACACGGTGATTTCCGCGTCGGTCTCGCCGATCAGCTTGTAGATTTCGTTGACGGTCTTGCGCGGCACGATGATGCCGGGCATGCCCGCCGCGCCCTCGGGCAGGGTGACCTCGACCCGCGCCAGGCGGTGGCCGTCGGTGGCGACGGCCCGCAGCACGCTGCCCACGGCGCCGGTGGCGGCGTGCAGGTAGATGCCGTTCAGGTAATAGCGGGTTTCCTCGGTCGAGATGGCGAAGCGGGTGCGGTCGATCAGCACCTTCAGCTCGGCGGCGGACAGCACGAAATTGTGCGGCAGCTCGCCGCCCGACAACACCGGGAAATCCTCGACCGGCAGGCAGGCCAGCGAGAATTTGGAACGGCCCGAGCGCAGGGTCAGCAGGCTGTCTTCCGGCGAGTGATCGATCTCGACCTGGCTGCCGTCGGGCAGCTTCTTGACGATCTCGAACAGGGTATGGGCCGGGGCGGTGGTGGCGCCGGGGCGGGCGACGTCGGCATTCACCGTCTCGACGAAGTCCAGATCCATGTCGGTGGCGTTCAAGGACAGCGAACCGGGCCGCGCCTCAAGCTTGACGTTGGACAGGATCGGAATGGTGTTGCGACGTTCGACGACGCTCTGGACGTGGGCCAGGGACTTCAGCAGCTGGGCGCGCTCGATGGTCAGCTTCATGGCGTTGTTTTTGCCGTCCGTTTAAGCCGTTTTCCGCCCTTTGGCGGGGCCGGGCAGTATATCACGCCTGCGGGCACGGCAAAGTGCTTTCAGCGCCACAGAGGGTGCTGAAAAGCTGCGGAAGCGTGAACTTTACGAATGTATTAACCCTGCAGCATGCGCCGCAGCAATTCCACGTCCTCGGAGAAGCCCTGGTCGGCGCCCTTCAGCTCCTCGACCTTCTTGACCGCATGCATGACGGTGGTGTGGTCGCGGCCGCCGAACTTGCGCCCGATCTCGGGCAGCGAACGGCTGGTCAGCTGCTTGGACAGGTACATGGCGATCTGGCGCGGGCGGGCCACCTGACGCGAGCGGCGGGCCGACGACATCTCGGCCAGCTTGATGTTGAAATGCTCGGCCACCCGCTTCTGGATTTCCTCAATGGTGATGCGGCGGTCCGACGCCTTCAGCAGGTCGTGCAGCACCTCCTGGGTGCTTTCCAGGGTGATGGCGCGGCCCACCAGCTGGGCGTGGGCGACGACGCGGTTCAGCGCGCCTTCCAGCTCGCGCACGTTGCTGGCGATCTTGTGGGCCAGGAATTCCATGACCTTCTGCGGCACGGTGGCCATCATCTGCTCGGCCTTGGAATGCAGGATGCCCAGGCGCAGTTCGTAGGTGGTGGCGTGAATGTCGGCCACCAGACCGGAATTGAGGCGCGAGCGCAGGCGGTCTTCCATGCCTTCCAGATCGGAGGGCGACTTGTCGGACGAGATGACGATCTGGCGGCCCTGGTCCACCAGGGCGTTGAAGGTGTGGAAGAACTCTTCCTGGGTGGCGTCCTTGCCGGCGATGAACTGCACGTCGTCCACCATCAGCACGTCCACCGAGCGGAACTGCTCCTTGAACGACATGGTGTCCTGGCTGCGCAGCGCCCGGATGAAGCGGTACATGAACTTTTCCGCCGACAGGTACAGCACCCGGCGGGTCGGGTTGTGCTCGCGGATGTGCCAGGCGATGGCGTGCATCAGGTGGGTCTTGCCCAGGCCGACGCCGCCATACAGGAACAGCGGATTGAATGACACGCTCTGCGCCTCGGCCACCCGGCGGGCGGCGGCATAGGCGAATTCGTTGGGCTTGCCCACCACGAAATTCTTGAAGGTGTAGCGGGTGTCGAGCTGGGCGCCCAATTCGTCCACGTCGGCGGGGGCGCAGGGCGCGGGTGCTGCCGGGCGCGGCGCCGGTTCGGCCTTGACCGGAGCGGGCGCGGCGGCCGTGGCCGGGACGCGGGCCTGGACGGGCGCAGCGGTGACGGGGCGGGCGATACCGGTCGGGGTGGCGGGGCTGGCGGCGATGGGGCGCGGCGCGTTGCCGACGACGATTTCCACCGAGCGGATGGACGGATTCTCGGCGCCCCACAGATTGCGGATGCGGTCGCCGTAATGGGTGGCGACCCAATCGCGCATGAAGCGGGTCGGCAGGCCCAGACGGACAGAACCGTCGCGCACGTCCTGCAAGGTGATCGGGCGCAACCAGCTGCGGTAGGCGGCGTCGCCGACCTCGTCGCGCAGACGCACCTTGATCCGATCCCACTCCACGTCGATCATATTCCTCTGTCCCCGAAATCTACCAACACGCCACCGTATCCCCATCGAACATTGCGTGGGTGGCCCGCTATCCTTCGTGCCCCGTCCAACGGTGCCCGGAATGCGTTCCCCCCGAACCGAGTGACCGGCGCGCCAAGGCGCGCCAATCCTGTACTTCCGGTTTGAACCGGACGGTCCCCACACCAACCGAGGCCAGTCCGAAAGTACCTCAGCATCAGTAGTCTTCCTGATGGAATAGACTGCGGGCAGTCAAGAGACATCAGGCCTCAACTGAAAACGAATCAAATTTCAATAGATGTGCGGGAAAGGTCCGTCTTTTGGCTGAATATATTGACAATGCCAAATATTCAAAGACCGTTTGACTGCATCCCGTCTCGCAAGGTGGGTGACTCTAGCGATGGGCCCGGCGACTCGCAACAGGACCGGAACGGGAACATCGAAAATTTTTCCCTTGCTTTTCCACAGGGCGCGGAATCCCTGGGGAGTCGCGTGAGAGGCTGTGGAAAAGTCGCTTTTTTATAGAAAATGCGCGGCTTTGCGGCCGCGCAAAAGACAAGGGCCGCGCCCTGGGGCGCGGCCCTTGGAAACCCTCGGATTTCGGCTGTTGGCGCTTAGGCCAGCGGCTTCATGTCCTTGACACGGGCGGCCAGACGCGAAACCTTGCGCGAAGCGGTGTTCTTGTGCAGGACACCGGCCTGGGCGCCCTTCACCAGCTCCGGCTCGGCGGCCAGGAAGGCGGCCTTGGCCTCCTCGGCGTTGCCGGAAGCGATCGCCAGCTCGACCTTCTTCACGAAGGTGCGGATGCGGCTGACGCGGGCACCATTGACCTCGGTGCGGCGCTCGGTCTGGCGGATGCGCTTCTTGGCGGACTTGTGATGAGCCATGGTAAAACCTGTTCCGAGAAGTGTTCAGAAATCGAAGGCGCGTTTATATGAGGCGTGGGGACGATCGTCAAGCGGGAATCGCATCAAGGCCTTAGCGGGAGAGATTCATGCTCGATGACAAGGGCTTGCCATTGGACATGCCGCCCGACGCGCGGTGCCATCTGGCGGCGGCGACGGCCGCCTGGGATGACGAGGGCGCGGCTGCCGCATACGTGGCGGCGGCGGTGGCGGCGGCGCCCGATGCGCTGGGGGTGCGCATCGGGGCCTACAAGTTCTATCTGTACCGCCATCGTCTGGCCGAGGCCACCGCCGAGGCGGAGGTCATCCTGGGCATGGCGGCGCGCCGGTTGCAGATTTCCCCCGACTGGCGCGGCGTGATGCCGGGCGATGCCGACTTTCCGGGCGCGGCGCCGTGGGTTCGGCTGTATCTGCAGACCCTGGTGGCCTTGGGCTATGGACTGGCCCGGCAGGGCCACGCCGAAGACGGCGTGGCGGCGCTGGAGAAGGCCCTGGACCTCGATCCCGCCGATCCGTTCGGTGCCGGACGCTTGCTGGCGGTGGTGCGGCGCGGCGGGATCGAAGACGAGGAGGATTAGCCTGTCAGGCCGACTCCACCAGGCGGCCGACGATGCGCCGCACCAGCGGCAGCACCAGCAGCAGGGTGGGGAAGGCCACCAGCCACGACATGCCCCAGGCGCCCAGCCACACCCATTGCACGTCGGGCGTCAGTCCGACGCTGCGCAATGTCGCGATGGCCGAGACGACGAAGGTCATCAGCACCGACAGGATCAGCGGCATCAGGATGCCTGCAGCCCGAGCGGGAAGACGGCGGCGGAAGGTCAGGAAGTCGATCATCGGAAACTCTCCGTAAGCTCCGTTCGTGTTGCGCCATTGCTCTCTAACCGAGCAAGCCCGCAACACGATTGCGGGCGATTGGCGCGTTGAATGACGGTAACGCTTACGGCGGCCGGAATGGCCAGCGGCGGAATCATGCCCGCCGCCGCCACCGGGTGTCAAGCGGTTGGTATTACCGCTCGGCCTTCTGCTGCAGGGTGGCGATATAGGCGGCCACGTCCTCGATCTCACGGGCGGTCAGGGTAAAGCCGCTCATGGGCTTGGCGTGGGGCTGGGCCAGGAAGGTGCGCAGCTCGGCCACGGTGCGGCGTCCGGCGATGTCGGGAAAGGACGGTCCCTGGTCGCTGCCCGCGCCCGACGGCGAGACCACGTGGCAGGCGGCGCACCAGCGGGCGGCCAGTTCGGCCCCGGCCTCGGCCGAGGCGGCGGTGGCCTTGGCGGGCGATGCCGACAGCCACAAACCCATCCCCAGCGCCCCGAGACCGCCCAACACGGCCAACAGCCTGCGCATCGTCCTTACTCCCGTCCTGACTGGAATGATTCGAGGGCGAGAGCATGGCGCCTTCGCTGCGCTGCGGCAACCCCTCAATCGCACATGGCTCATGCGGAAACGGGGCATGGGTGGTGGGTTATTCACCGGTATGACCACAATTTGTGGATATCAGTCGGTTGCCCATTGATATGAGTTATTCGGGCGACCGGCAAGCCCGAGCGGCGTTTGAGCCCGCCGTCTCGGCATGAACCGAGCCCGCGGGTCGGTTCATGGGCCGGGCGGCATTACCGCCGCCCGAACAGCTTTTCCACATCGGCCAGCCGCAGCGACACATGGGTCGGGCGGCCGTGGTTGCACTGGCCGGACAGCGGCGTCTGCTCCATCTGGCGCAACAGGGCGTTCATCTCGGCCACCGACAGCCGCCGCCCCGACCGCACCGAGCCGTGACAGGCCATGGTGGCGCAGATGTTGCCCAGCTTGTCCTTCAGCGCCAGCGCCTCGCCCCATTCCGCCAGATCGTCGGCCAGATCGCGCACCAGCCCCTGGATATCGCAATCGCCCATCAGCGCAGGCACCTCGCGTACCACCACGGCGCCGCCGCCGAAGCTTTCCACCACCAGCCCCAATTCGGCCAGTTGCGGTGCGGCATCGGCGATGCGGGCGGCGCCGGATTCGCCCAAATCCACCACTTCCGGCAGCAGCAGCGTCTGGGTCTTGACCGGACCGGCTTCCATGGCCGTCTTCATGCGTTCCAGCACCAGACGCTCATGGGCGGCGTGCTGGTCGACGATGACCAGTCCGTCGCGGGTCTCGGCGATGATGTAGGTGTCGTGCAATTGGGCGCGGGCGGCGCCCAGCGGGTGATCCAGTTCGGGCACTTCCGCCGGTTGCGTCTCGGCCGGGGCGGCGGGCGGCAGATGCAAGCCGGGAAGCGCTTCGGACAGGCCCGAGGGCGGCGCGAAGGCCGACGCCGCCTGCTGCACCTGTCCGAAACTGGGACGCGGCGTCTGCGGCTGCCACTGGTAATGGGAGGCCGGGCGCGGCGGCGCCGCAGTCGCTCCCAAAGCTCCCATGCCGCCGGAGGCGGCTCCCAAAGCTCCCATGCCGCCGGAGGCGGCTCCCAAAGCCCCAAGCGCGGCGACGCCCAGGGTCGAGGAGGCACGATGCCCGGCCTCGGCCAAGGCGTGGCGGATGGCCGACACGATCAGGCCGCGCACCAGCCCGGAATCGCGGAACCGCACTTCGGCCTTGGCCGGGTGGACGTTGACGTCCACCGCTTCGGGGTCCAGGTCCAGGAACAGCGCCACCACCGGGTGGCGGTCATGGCTCAGCACGTCCTGATAGGCGCCCTTGACCGCGCCGATCACCAGCCGATCCTTGACCGGGCGGCCGTTGACGAACAGGTATTGATAGGCGCTGGTGCCCTTGTTGAAGGTGGGCAATCCGGCCCAGCCGGTCAGGCGCACGCCCTCTCGTTCGGCCGACAGGCGTACGGCGTTATGCTCGAAATCGCGGCCGATGATGGCGGCCAGCCGCGCCAGTTGCGCCGCCGCCGCCTCGCCGCGCTGGCCCGACAGTTTCAGCACCGGCCGCGCCCCGTCGGACAGGGTGAACGCCACCGCCGGATGGGCCATGGCCAGCCGCTCCAAGGTGTCCACCGCGTGGCTGAGTTCGGTGCGCGGCGCCTTGAGGAATTTCAGCCGCGCCGGGGTGGCGTAGAACAGGTCGCGCACCTCGACCCGCGTGCCCGGCGGGTGGGCGGCGGGTTGCGGCACGCCCTTGGCGCCGCCCTCGACAGCCAGGCTCCAGGCGGAATCGGCGCCGCGCGGCCGCGAGGTCAGGGTCAGCCGCGCCACCGAACCGATGGACGGCAGCGCCTCGCCGCGAAAGCCGAGATGGCGAATATGCACCAGATCGTCGTCGGGCAGCTTCGAGGTGGCGTGGCGTTCCACCGCCAGCGCCAGTTCGTCCGGCGCCATGCCGCACCCGTCGTCGGTGACGGAGATCAGCGCCTGGCCGCCCTCCACCAGCACCACCTCGATACGGGTGGCACCGGAATCCAGGGAATTCTCCACCAGTTCCTTGACGGCGGCGGCGGGGCGTTCAACCACTTCGCCGGCGGCGATCTGGTTGACCAGGGTCGGGGGGAGCAGGCGAATGGTCATGGCCCGAGTCTAGCCATCCAAACCGCTTTCGCCAAGCGCCCTGCCCATAGGTTTATTTCTGATTCACCTTTGCTGGCGTATACTTTACGCACAGGTAAGGGACCTGGGAGGCGTCCCATGGCGAGAACCATGACAATGGGGCCGCAACGCCCCGTGCAACCGGCACCCAAAGTGCCGCGCAAAAATCCGGCGAAACCCCCGCGTGCCGCGCCCCATGGCGGCGGCCATGGCGTGCTGATCACCCTGTCGGCCCTGGCGCTGGCGGGAATGGCGGGCGCGTTGTGGCTGTGGCTGGGCGGCAGCCCCGCCGCCGATCCTGGCGCACAATTGCTGGCGCAGATGCAGGCCGCCGGGCGTGGCGAGGTGGTGCCCACCCATGCCTTCGGCGGGTCGCTGACGGTCACGCAGGGCAATGGCCGCGTCACCGTGGTAGCCGATGGCGTGCCGTCGCGGGCCTGCGTGCAGGTGGGCTGGCGGTTGGCCAAGGAAGGTACCATCATCGTCAACGGCACCCTGCCGCCCCGCTTGTCGGCGGCCAGGCTGTCCGATCTGTGCAGTGGCGACGGCGCCGTGCTGGCCTGGGTGCCCGACACGGCGCAATAAGGTTCAGACCGCTGCTTGCGGCAACGGGGCGCCCAACTCGTCGTCATGGGTGGCCTGATGGCGGTGCACCGCCATTTCCAGCACGTCCGGCCAGGATCGCCCTGGCCGTTCCGGCGGCGGCGGTGCCATGTGCGGGGCGCCGATGCGGAAGACCCCGGCCAGGCAGACCGGCACGTCCAGATAATCGTCGATACGGTCGTGCAGCCAGGAATGGACCCCGCCCTCGGGCAGTTTGTCGCGCACCCGCGCCAGCCGGTTCAGGCTGGCGGCGATGCGGCACGTCCCGGCCAACTGGCAATTGGCGCACACGCTGAGCGCGGCGCGGTCCTTGGCATCCGATGAGGTGGGCATGGTGCACCTCTGCTGTGCTGCGGCGGTTTCCGTGCGGTTCTTAACGAACGGTAAAGAAGATGCTGCGGCGCGGCAAGAGGAGTCGCGAAAAGCAGGCGACATAAGCCCAAAGGATTGGGGCGTTTGCATTCAATATTTCATGAATTGAAAGTGTAATAAAACCGCCTCTTTAATAGCCGCAAAGTGTGTGCGGCCCGATATCCAGGTGCAGGTGGTCCTGGTGGAAGCGGTCGTGGTTGGGGGTCAGCACCACGTTGAAGGTGTTGCACGACGCCCGGGCCACGTCTTTCAGGAACGCCGCCTTGGTCCCGCCCTCGCGCCAGTCGCGCTTGACCGAGACCATGGTGCCGTCGGCCAGCTCGAATGCCATCAGGTCGATGGCCATGCCCTTGGAATGCTCGGACAGGCGGCCGCCCTTGCTGCCCCGTTGCGCGGCGGCGGCGGTGGTGTTGTTGCGCTGGATGCGGCAATCATAGGTGCCCGCGTGGTGCACCCGCTTGAGCGGCTGGCCGAAACGCTGTTGCGCCAGGGGCTGCAGGACTTCCAGCTGATAGCGGGCCATGGTGCGGGCCAGGGCGCAGCTCATCAGCGCCGGGCGGTTCCACGGCACGTCCACGCCCGACACCTTGACGGCGTTGCTGACGCCGCAGCCGCCTTCCTCGGGGTTGCCGAAGGATTGGCTGGGCTGAAAGGCCACGCCCAGCATCTCCAGATCCTTCAGGCAGGCGGCATCGGGGTCCAGCGTTACCTGCGGCGGTGCCGGCGCCACCACGCGCGGCGGCGGGCTGGAGCAGGCGGCCAGCAGCGCCAGCGCAAGCGGAGCCAAAAGGTGACGAAGACGCACGGGCGAAGCCCCCTCGGTGACAGGGTCTTTTCTATGAATACCCAATCATCGCGGCGAAAGTCACGAAAATAGCGCAGGAATCACAGCGTGTTGCCGGGGCTTCCTGATATGCGTGTTTAACGTAGCAGGCTGGCGGCCAGCACCACCAGCCCCAGGCCGACCGGCCAGGCGGCGAACAGGCCATAGCCGCGCCGTTCGACCCAGGCCAGCATCAGCACCGCCGACAGCCACGCGCCCAACAGTGCCAGCCCGGCGGCCAGCGTCAGATCGGAAGACAGGATCAGCCGGGTCTGCTGCGACAGATGCCACAGGGTCTGCCCGGCATGGGTGCCCAGCAACGGGATCGCCAGCAGCAGCGAGAAGCGGGCGGCGTCGCGCCGTTCAAAACCCATCAGGCGGGCGGCGGTGATGGTGATGGCGGTGCGCGAGATGCCGGGCAGGATGGAGGCCGCCTGGAGCGCGCCGATCACCGCCGCGCCGATCCAGCCCAGATGCTCGACCCGGCGCACGGTGACGCCCAAGCGGTCGGCGATCCACAGCAGCAGGCCGAACACGATCATGGCGCCTGCCGCGACAGCCGGGGCGACACTGGTGCCGCCTAGATGCGACGCGGCCCACATCAGCGCCAGCGCGGGCGCGGTGCCGGTCAGCACCTGCAACAGCAGGCGTCCGCCCGGGTCCATGCGGCCCTTGGCCAGCTTGACGGTGGACCGACCCATGGCGAACAGGTCGCGCCAGAAATACAGCATCAGCCCCAGCACGATGCCGATCTCGGCGGCGACGATCACCGCCTGCCGCGCCTCGGCATCGGCCGCCAGACGGCCGAAGACCACCAGATGCCCCGGCGCGCCCAGCGGCAACACCTCGGCAACGCCCTCAATCAGGGCGATCAACACAACATCAAGCAGTGTCACGGCCGCCTCATCCCAAGCCCTGGCGCTATATACCACCAGCGCGGGAGCAGCGGGAAGGCTGCTGATTGTCTCATTTCGGACCTATTGTCGAGGGTGTTAATGCGCATCATCATGCGGAATAAGGGCTTCCAATCCATAAATGGACAGCATTGATGTCCTATCATGCATTTTTCACTGGTTTTCCGCCCTTTCGCTGACGTACAACATCCCCTGCCTTTCCCGCCCTGCGTTCAGGGCCCGTTGCAGGAACCGCGTCATGACCCGCAAGATGCTCCAGTTCATCCGGCTTCATCAGCAGGCGCCCGACAAGCGCGCCGCGGCCGAGCGCACCGGGGATTTCGATGAAATCTCGGTGGCCTTCGACGAGGACCGGGCCGGAAATCAGGCCTCGCGCTGCGAGCAATGCGGCATTCCCTTCTGTCAGATCGCCTGCCCGGTGGCCAACAACATCCCCGACTGGCTGATGCTGACCGCCACCGGCCGCCTGGAAGAGGCCTACGCCGCCTCGTCCGCCACCAACACCTTCCCGGAAATCTGCGGCCGCATCTGCCCGCAGGACCGCCTGTGCGAAGGCAATTGCGTGCTGGAGCAGTCCAAGCACGGCGGTGTCACCATCGGTGCGGTGGAAAAGCACATCACCGAGACCGCCTTCGCCAACGGCTGGGTCAAGGCGCCCAAGCCGCGCACCGAGCTGTCGCAGTCGGTGGGCATCATCGGCGGCGGCCCCGGCGGTCTGGCGGCGGCCGAGGCGCTGCGTCGCCTGGGCTATCAGGTCACCGTCTACGACCGTCACGACCGCATGGGCGGCCTGCTGATCTACGGCATCCCCGGCTTCAAGCTGGAAAAGGACGTTGTCGAGCGCCGCACCAAGCTGCTGGCCGATGGTGGCGTGGTGTTCAAGACGGGTGTCGAGATCGGCAGCGACCTCAGCTTCGCCGAACTGCGCGCCGCCCATGACGCGGTGCTGATCGCCACCGGCGTCTACAAGGCGCGCGGCCTGGGCGTGCCCGGCGACGATCTGACCGGCGTGCATGCGGCGCTGGATTACCTGATCACCTCGAACAAGGTCAGCCTGGGCGACACCGTCGCCGCCTACGAGGATGGCACCCTGAACGCCAAGGACAAGGACGTGGTGGTGATCGGCGGCGGCGACACCGCCATGGATTGCGTGCGCACCGCCATCCGTCAGGGCGCCCGCTCGGTCAAGTGCCTGTACCGCCGCGACCGCGCCAACATGCCCGGTTCCCAGCGCGAGGTCGCCAATGCCGAGGAAGAAGGCGTGGTGTTCGACTGGATGGCGGCGCCGCTGACCATCGAGGGCCAGGGCGGCAAGGTTTCCGCCGTGCGCGCCGTGCGCATGCATCTGGGTGTCGCCGATGCCTCGGGCCGTCAGGCGCCGGTGGCCATCGACGGCTCGGACTTCACCATCCCCGCCGATCTGGTGATCAAGGCCCTGGGCTTCGAACCCGAGGACCAGCAGGCGCTGTTCGGCGCCCCCGATCTGGCGGTCACCCGCTGGGGCACGGTCAAGGCCGACGACAAGACCGCCATGACCAGCCTGGACGGCGTGTTCGCGGCGGGCGACATCGTGCGCGGCGCCTCGCTGGTGGTGTGGGCCATCAAGGACGGCCGCGACGCGGCGGCGGGCATCGACGCCTATCTGAAGGCCAAGGCCGTTCAGGCGGCGGAATAACTCCGCGCCGACATCATCCGTCTAAAAAAGAAATTCCAACGGGCAGCGGCCCGCTTCGAAGGAGAGCACCATGTCCCGGAATCACGGCGAACAATTCGTTGCCGAGTATCTGGAGAACCAGGCCACGCTGGAAGCCGCCGGGGTGGACACCACTCCGCACGATGCCTGCGGCGTCGGTCTGGTGGCGGCGCTGGATGGCAAGCCGCGCCGTGACGTGGTGGTGGCCGGTATCGAGGCGCTGAAGGTGCTGTTCCATCGCGGCGCGGTGGATGCCGACGGCAAGACCGGCGACGGCGCGGGCATCCATATCGAACTGCCCCAGGATTTCTTCAAGGATCACATCCGCCACACCGGCCACGACCCGGTGCCGGGCCGTCTGGCCATCGGCATGATCTTCCTGCCCAAGACCGATCTGGGGGCCCAGGAACGCTGCCGCTGCATCGTCGAGACCGAGATCCTGAATTTCGGCTACAGCATCTACGGCTGGCGTCAGGTGCCGGTGGATGTGTCGATCATCGGCGAAAAGGCCAACGCCACCCGGCCCGAGATCGAACAGATCATGGTCGCCAACACCCTGGGCCGCCCGGAAGACAAGTTCGAGACCGACCTTTATGTGCTGCGCCGCCGCATCGAGAAGCGGGTTCTGGCCGAGCACATCTCGGATTTCTACATCTGCTCGCTGTCGTGCCGCTCGATCATCTACAAGGGCATGTTCCTGGCCGAGCAGCTGACCAGCTTCTATCCCGATCTGCTGGACGCGCGCTTCGTCTCGCGCTTCGCCATCTATCACCAGCGCTATTCCACCAACACCTTCCCCACCTGGCGTCTGGCCCAGCCGTTCCGCATGCTGGCCCATAACGGCGAAATCAACACGCTGACCGGCAACGTCAACTGGATGAAGGCGCACGAGCCGCGCATGAGCCACGAGGCGTTCGGCGACTTCATGGAAGACGTCAAGCCGGTGGTGCAGTCGGGTGGTTCGGATTCCGCCGCGCTGGACAATGTGTTCGAGATCATGTGCCGCGCCGGGCGCCCGGCGCCCATGGTCAAGCAGATGCTGGTGCCGGAGAGCCTGGGTTCCAACACCCTGATGCCGGACGCGCACCGCGCCTTCTTCAGCTATTGCAACGCGGTGATCGAGCCGTGGGACGGTCCCGCCGCCATCTGCGCCACCGACGGCCGCTGGGTGGTGGCCGGTATGGACCGCAACGGCCTGCGCCCCATGCGCGTCACCATCACCAATGACGGCCTGCTGATCGTCGGTTCCGAGACCGGCATGGTCAAGGTGTCCGAGGCCAACGTCATCGAGAAGAGCCGCGTCGGCCCCGGCCAGACCATCGCCGTCGACCTGGAAGCGGGCAAGCTGTACCGCGACCGCGAGCTGAAGGACATGCTGGCCTCGCGCAAGCCCTATGGCGAGTGGACCGGCCGCATCACCGAGCTGGACAGCCTGGTCAAGACCGGCGCCCCGGAAGCGTCGGAACTGGCGGCCGAGGAACTGAAGCGCCGCCAGCTCGCCTATGGCCTGACCATGGAAGACATGGAGCTGATCCTTCAGCCCATGGCCGAGGAAGGCAAGGAAGCCATCGGCTCCATGGGCGACGACGCGCCGCTGGCGGTGCTGTCCGAGCATTACCGCGGCCTGCATAATTTCTTCCGCCAGAATTTCAGCCAGGTGACCAACCCGCCCATCGACAGCTTGCGCGAGTCGCGGGTGATGTCCCTGCGCACCCGCCTGGGCAATCTGGGCAACATCCTGGACGAGCATGAAAGCCAATGCGACGTGCTGGCCCTGGAATCGCCGGTGCTGTCCAATTCCGAGTTCGAGGCCATGCGCCGCTACATGGGCGAGGCGGCGGCCGAGATCGATTGCACCTTCGAACCCAAATCGGGCGAGCACGCCCTGCGCGATGCCCTGACCCGCGTCCGGCGTGAGGCGGAAGAGGCAGTGCGGGCTGGCTGCACCCACCTGATCCTGTCGGACAAAGCCATCGGCGACAGCCGCGTCGGCCTGCCCATGATCCTGGCGGCGGGCGGTGTGCACTCGCATCTGGTGCGGCTGTCCCTGCGCACCTGGACCAGCCTGAACGTGCGTTCGGGCGAATGCCTGGACACCCATTATTTCGCCGTGCTGATCGGCGTCGGCGCCACCACCGTCAACGCCTATCTGGCCCAGGAAGCCATCGCCGACCGCCATCGCCGCGGCCTGCTGCCCGGCCTGTCCCTGGAAGAGGCGGTGCGCCATTACAAGAAGGCCATCGACCAGGGCCTGCTGAAGATCATGTCCAAGATGGGCATCTCGGTCATCAGCTCGTACCGTGGCGGCTATAATTTCGAAGCCATCGGCCTGTCGCGCTCGCTGGTCGCCGAGTTCTTCCCCGGCATGAGCAGCCGTATCTCTGGCATCGGCCTGAACGGTATCGAAAAGACCACCATCGAACAGCACGCCAAGGGTTTCGCCGTCGATGCCGCCGTGCTGCCGGTGGGCGGCTTCTACCGCTACCGCCGAGGCGCCGAGGCGCATTCCTTCGATGGCACCCTGATCCATACCCTGCAAAGCGCCTGCAACACCGACAGCTACTCGCTGTACAAGAAGTATTCGGACGGCATGCGCAAGCTGCCGCCCATCACCATCCGCGACCTGCTGGACTTCACCCCCGCCGGTCCGGCGGTCAGCGTGGACGAGGTGGAAAGCATCACCGAAATCCGCAAGCGCTTCCTGACCCCCGGCATGAGCCTGGGCGCGCTGTCGCCCGAGGCGCACGGTGCCCTCAACATCGCCATGAACCGCATCGGCGCCAAGTCGGTGTCGGGCGAGGGCGGCGAGGACCGCGAGCGGTACCGCCCGCGTCCCAACGGCGACAACGCCAATTCGGCGGTCAAGCAGATCGCCTCGGGCCGTTTCGGCGTCACCGCCGAATACCTGAACATGTGCCGCGAGATCGAGATTAAGGTGGCCCAGGGCGCCAAGCCCGGCGAGGGCGGCCAGTTGCCCGGCTTCAAGGTGACCGTCGAGATCGCCAAGCTGCGCCACGCCACCCCCGGCGTGACGCTGATCAGCCCGCCGCCGCACCACGATATCTATTCCATCGAGGATCTGGCGCAGCTCATCTATGACCTGAAGCAGATCAACCCGGCGGCCAAGGTGACGGTCAAGCTGGTGTCGCGGTCCGGCATCGGCACCGTGGCGGCGGGCGTCGCCAAGGCCAAGGCCGATACCATCCTGATCTCGGGCAATGTGGGCGGCACCGGTGCCAGCCCGCAGACCTCCATCAAGTTCGCCGGCCTGCCGTGGGAACTGGGCCTGTCCGAGGCCCATCAGGTGCTGACCCTCAACCGCCTGCGCCACCGCGTCAAGCTGCGCACCGACGGCGGTCTCAAGACCGGACGTGACATCGTCATCGCCGCCATGCTGGGCGCCGAGGAATTCGGCATCGGCACCACCAGCCTGATCGCCATGGGCTGCATCATGGTCCGCCAGTGCCATTCCAACACCTGCCCGGTGGGCGTGTGCACCCAGGACCCGGCCATGCGCGCCAAGTTCACCGGCAGCCCGTACAAGGTGGTGAACCTGTTCAGCTTCATCGCCGAGGAAGTGCGCGAAATCCTGGCGTCCCTGGGCGTGCGCTCGCTGACCGAGATCATCGGCCGCACCGATTTGCTGCGGCAGGTCAGCCGTGGCGCGGCGCATCTGGACGATCTGGACCTCAACCCGCTGCTGGCCCAGGCCGATGCGGGTGGCCATGCCCGCTATTGCACCCAGGAAGAGCGCAACGAGGTCCCCGAGACCCTGGACGCCCAGATCATCAAGGACGCCGCCCCGGCCCTTGAGGACGGCGAAAAGATGCAGCTGACCTACAACGTCCGCAACGTCCAGCGGGCCATCGGCACCAAGCTGAGCCACAAGATCACCAAGAAGTACGGCATGACCGGCTTGCAGCCCGGCCACATCACCGTGCGTCTGCGCGGATCGTGCGGCCAGAGCTTGGGCGCCTTCGCCGTGCAGGGACTCAAGCTGGAAGTGTTCGGCGATTCCAACGATTACGTGGGCAAGGGCCTGTCCGGCGGCACCATAGTGGTGCGGCCGCCGGTGTCCAGCACCCTGCGCTCCAACGAAAACACCATCATCGGCAACACCGTCCTGTACGGCGCCACCAGCGGCAAGCTGTTCGCGGCGGGCCAGGCGGGCGAACGCTTCGCCGTGCGCAATTCCGGCGCGATCGCGGTGATCGAAGGCTGCGGCTCCAACGGCTGCGAATACCTGACCGGCGGCACCGTGGTCATCCTGGGCAGCGTCGGCGCTAATTTCGCGGCGGGCATGACCGGCGGCATGGCCTTCGTCTATGACGCCGATGGCACCTTCGACGCCAAGGTGAACCCGGAAAGCGTCATCTGGCAGGGCGTGGAAACCGAATACTGGCAGGGTGTGCTCAAGGGCCTGATCAAGGAGCACGTCCAGGAAACCCAAAGCCATTGGGCGGAAAGCCTGCTGGCCGATTGGGCGCGCGAGCTGCCCAAGTTCCGCCAGGTGGTGCCCAAGGAAATGCTATCGCGCCTGGAAAACCCGGTCACCAAGGCCGGCGCCGTCGCGGCGGAGTAAAAGCGGAACCCCGGCCCAGTGCCGGGGTTTTTGCTGTTGGGTGCATAAACCACCCTGTTCCTTGGCACCCTTCCCCGTCCCGTGCTAGGCATGACGGCCAGGAGTGCCCCCATGTCCGACAAACCCCAGCTTCGTTTCGTCCTCTGTCTCGGCGCCATCACCGCGCTGGGGCCGTTGTCCATCGATATGTATCTGCCCGCCTTTCCCCATATCGCGGCGGATTTCGCCACCACGCCCTCGGCCATTCAGGCCAGCCTGTCGGCCTGCATCCTGGGGCTGGCGTTGGGGCAGTTGGTGGTGGGGCCGATTTCCGATGCGGTGGGGCGGCGGCGGCCGTTGTTCGCCGGGCTGGCGGCCTATGCGCTGATGAGCGTGCTGTGCGCCCTGGCCCCCACGGCGCCGTTGCTGGTGGCGGCGCGGTTCGCCCAAGGATTGGCCGGGTCGGCGGCGCTGGTCATCGCCACGGCGGTGGCCCGCGACCTCTATCACGGTGCGGCGGCGGCGCGGTTCTTCTCGACCCTGATGCTGGTCATGGGATTGGCGCCCATCCTGGCGCCGGTGCTGGGCGCCCAGATGCTGCGGCTGGTGCCGTGGCACGGTATCTTCCTGGTGCTGGCGGCGGCGGGTGTGGCGCTGATCGCGGTGATGAGCCGGGTGCTGCCGGAAACCCTGCCGCCCGAGAACCGCCGCCCCGGCGGGCTGGGCAACGCCCTGCTGGGTTTTGCCGGGGTGCTGCGCGACCGGGTGTTCCTGGGCAACGCGGCGGTGGCCGGTCTGGCCTTCGGCGCCATGTTCGCCTACATCGCCGGATCGCCCTTCGTGCTGCAAAAAATCTACGGCATGTCGGCCCAGGATTTCGCCCTGGTGTTCGGCGCCAACGCCCTGGGCCTGATCGCCCTGTCGCAGGTCAACGGCCGTCTGGTCCACCGCATGGGGCCGCGCCGCCTGTCGGTGATCGGCCTGTCGCTACAGGTGGTGGGGGCGGCGGTCCTGCAAGCCGCGCTGTTGCTGGGCCTCGGCCTGTGGGGCGTGCTGGCCGGGCTGTTCCTGGTGGTGGCGTCGCAAGGTCTGGTGGCGCCCAACGCCTCGGCCATGGCGCTGGTCAACCACGGCCGCAACGCCGGGGCGGCCTCGGCGCTGCTGGGCACCATCCGCTTTCTGGTCGGTGCCGCCGCCGCGCCGCTGGTCGGTCTGGCGGGCGAAGGCACCGCCCTGCCCATGGCCGGAATCATCGGCCTGTGCAGCATGGCGGCGCTGGCCCTGTTCGTGTCGCTTAAACGGTGATGCCCCTCGCCGGGCGAGTTTCTCCGAAACTCTTGGCCGCGCCCGCAATGGGCGCAGGAGCTGCGCGCCTAAGATGAAAGGCGCGCAGCTCAGAACTCCAGAACCGTCGTCTCGTCATCCATGACGATTTCCGCCCGTTTCAGCGCGCCATCCTCGCCATAGGTGTAACGGTGCGACAGGTGGATTTCGCCATAGACCATCTTCTCGCATTCCACCAGCCGCTCGGCGGAATCGAAGCGGGCGCGGATGAAAGTGTTGCGGTGGTTCAGCTCGCTTTCTTCCAGCGGGTCCACCAGCCGCAGCGGCAGCTTGACGCCGCTATAGGTGACGAAATAGCGCCACTGATCCTCGGCCATCGCCTGTCTCCCTGGGGAAAAGGCGATGATCGGGGCAGGAGATTAGGAACGCAAGCCTAAGTTGTGAGCAGTGTTCCCCGCCCGGCGGCTGCCTGGAAATCAGGCAAATTGCCGCCATTGGTCGGCGGGAACCGGCTTGCCGAACAGCCAGCCCTGGGCCAGGGCGATGCCCAGGCCGGACAGGGCGGTTCGTTCGTCCTCGGTCTCGACGCCTTCGGCCAGCACCTGGGCGCCCAGGGCGCGGAAACGCTCGATGGTGGCGCGCAGTTCCGGCAGCACCTCGGGGCTCCGTCGGGCGCTGCGGATCACCGTGATGCACAGCTTGACGATTTCGGGGCGCAACACTTCCGCCGCTTCGGTGTCGGCGAAGCCGCAGCCGGTGTCGTCCAGCGCCACGCGCCCGCCCGCCGCACGCAATGCCGCCAAGGCGGGCAGCACTTCCGAGGCGCGGTTCAGCGGCAGATGCTCGGTGATTTCGGTGACGATACCGGGGCGGCCCAGGGCGGTGCGCACGGATTCGTCGGCGATCAGCGGCGCGCTGATATTGACGGTCAGAAACAGTTCGGGCGGTAATTCGGTGGCCCAGCGCGCGGCGCGCAGGGCACAGGCGCGTTCCAGCTCCAGGGTCAGGCCGGTGCGGGCGGCGGCATCGAACAGCCGGTCGGCGCGCTCCAGGTCGCTGCCCGCCGGGCCGCGCGACAGCGCCTCGAACCCCAGCAGGCGGCCATCGTCGAAAGCGACAATGGGCTGCATCAGGGTGCGGATGCCGTCACCGTCCATGATGGCGCGCAGATCGGCGCGCAACCGCTCCAGTTCCGGCAGGCGCTGGTGTTCCGAAGTCAGCAACGCATCCAGCCATGGCCCGCACGGCGTTGCTCCGGCCGGAACCGGTGCCGCCCGTGCCACCATGGCCGCCGTGCCGCCGGTGGCGGCGCCCAGCACGTCGTTGACCGTTTCGCGCAGTAGATGGCGGGCGGCGGTCTCGATCACCGCCAGGGCTTCGTCCGGGCTTTCGCCCAAAGCGGTGGGCGCCAGACGGAACCCCACGCCCCAGCGGCCACGCCGCGCCCCCGGCAGTGCCCGGCCGCCGTCATGGCGTGACAATACCTCGGTGAACAGTGGCGGCAGGCGGCGATCCAGCTCGGCCAGGGCCGAATCCATCACCGCCGCCCCCATGGCATCGTCCAACAGGGGCAGGGCGCCGACCTGAATGGCCAGGACGTGGGTGGGGGCGGGCATGGGGCTTCTCCGGGGCTTTGATCGAGAGGGTGGATTATTCGTCTGAAAATTATCGATTTCAAATATGTAAATGGTCTGGCTAGGCTTTGGGTTCTGCACACCCAATATAAGCTCGGCCATCGCCGACGGAGACCCGCCATGACGCCAACCCTGACCTTCCCCCTGCGCGTGCGCCTGATCCTGGGGTTCAGTGCGGTGCTGCTGCTGCTGGCCGGGCTGACCGCCATCGGCATCCGCGAGGTGCGCTCCATCGACCGCACCCTGACCCATATGGCCGAGAGCAACGGCGTCAAGCAGCGCTATGCCATCAATTTCCGTGGCAGCGTGCACGACCGCTCCATCGCCTTGCGCGACGTGATCCTGGTGCCCGATGGTGAACTGGACAAGGTGTTGGCCGATATCGACCGGCTGCGGGGCTTCTATGCCGCCTCGGCCGGGCCGCTGGATGCCATGTTCGGCGCCGGGGCCGACGTGACCGAGGACGAGCGCGCCATCCTGCAAGCCATCAAGGCGGCCGAGGCCCGCACCCTGCCGCTGCTGGAGCAGGTGGTGGCGGCTCGCCGCGCCGGTGACCGTGCGGGCGCCGAGGCGTTGCTGCTGGCCCAGGCCCGCCCGGCCTTCGTGGATTGGCTGGCCCGCATCAACCAGTTCATCGATCTGCAAGAGGCCCGCAACGGCACCGAGGCCGCCCAGTCCCGCGCCACGGCGCGCGGCTTCCAGACGTTGATGCTGACCGCCTGCGCGGTGGCGCTGGCGGTGGGCGTGGGCTTCGTGGTGTGGATCGTCGCCGCCTTGCGGCCGCTGCGCCGCCTGACCGGCGCCGTGCTCAAGCTGGCCGATGGCGATCTGGACGTCTGCATCCCCGCCGCCTTGGGCAAGGACGAGATCGCCCAGATTTCCGGCGCCGTGGCGGTGCTGAAGACCAATGCGGTCGAGGCCGCCGCCTTCCGCGCCCGTCAGGCCGAGATGGAGGAGCAGAACCGCATCCGCCGTCAGGACGAGATGGAGGCCCTGGCCCGCGCCTTCGAGGAACAGGTGTCGGGCGTGGTGGATGGCGTCTCTACCGCCGCCGCCGAATTGCGCGGTGCCGCGGGCAGCCTGAGCAGCGGTGCCACCCAGTCGCGGCAGCGGGTCGAGGAAGTGGCCACCGCCTCGACCGAGGCCGCCGCCAGCGTCCAGACCGTCGCCGCCGCCGCCGAACAATTGGCCGCCTCGGCCGGGGAAATCGGTAACCGCATCGAGGAAAGCGCCAGCCGCGCCCGTGCCGCCGCCGAACAGGCCACCGGCACCAACACCATCGTCGATGGTCTGGCGGAACGGGCGGCGCGCATCGGCGCCGTGGTGCAGATGATCAGCGACATCGCGTCGCAGACCAATCTGCTGGCCCTGAACGCCACCATCGAGGCGGCGCGGGCCGGTGAGGCAGGCAAGGGTTTCGCCGTGGTGGCGCACGAGGTCAAGCAACTGGCGACCCAGACCGCACGGGCGACCGAGGATATCGCCCGTCAGGTCGGCGACATTCGCGGCGCCACCGATCAGGCCATTGCCGCCATTCGCGGTGTGACCGATGGCATCCGCGCGGTGGACGAGATCGCGGGCGCCATCGCGGCGGCGGTCGAGGAGCAGAACGCCGCCACCGCCGAGATCACCCGCAGCGTCCATCAGGCTGCCGCCGGCACCAACCGGGTCAACACCGCCATCGTCGGCGTGCGTGACGAGGCGGTGCAGACCGGCGCCGCCGCTTCCCAGGTGCTGGCTTCGGCCGACGGCCTGGGTGGTCAGGCGGAGGTGCTGCGCCGCCAGGTGGACAATTTCCTGGCGACCGTGCGCGGTGGCGGGCGGGGATAATACCTCGCCCCCCAGGCGTCATTCCCGCGCAGGCGGGAATCCATGGCGCAGCAACACCGAGCGTTGACGGAAAAAGCGGTTCCTGATCCAGCATGGACCCCCGCCTGCGCGGGGGTGACGCTATGATCAATGGGCGTTTTCTCAGGGCAACACCAGAACGGCGCGGAAATCGTTGACGTTGGTCCGCGTCGGGCCGGTGATCACCAGATCGCCCACGGATTGGAAGAAGCCGTAGCCGTCATTGTCGGCCAGCCGGGCCTTGGCATCGACGCCAAGGCCCGCCGCGCGCGCCAGGGTGTCGGGGGTCAGGATGGCGCCCGCATTGTCCTCGGTGCCGTCGATACCGTCGGTGTCGCAGGCGATGCCCCACACCTGGGCATGGCCGTCCAGGGCCACCGCCAGCGCCAGCAGGAATTCGGCATTGCGGCCGCCGCGTCCGTGGCCGCGCACCGTCACCGTGGTCTCGCCGCCCGACAGCAGCACGCAAGGCGCGGGGATGGGCTGGCCGTGCTGGGCCGCCTGCCGGGCCATGCCCGCCATGACGCGGGCCACTTCGCGGGATTCGCCCTCGATGGCGTTGCCCAGGATCAGCGGCGTGATGCCCATGGCGCGGGCGGCGGCGGCGGCGGCCTCCAGCGCGTCCTGAGGCGTCGCCACCAGATGGGCCTCGGCGCGGGCCAGCCGGGTATCGCCGGGCTTGACGCTTTCCGCCTCGGCGGAATCCAGGTGGCGGCGCACCGCCTCGGGCAGCGGAATGCCGTATTTTTCGATCACCGCGCGGGCGTCGGCGAAGGTGCTCGGGTCGGGCACGGTGGGACCCGAGGCGATGACTGCCGGGTCGTCGCCGGGTACGTCCGACACCATCAGCGTCACCACCCGCGCCGGTGCGGCGGCGGCGGCCAGACGACCGCCCTTGATGGCCGACAGGTGCTTGCGCACGGAATTGATCTCGTCGATGGCGGCGCCGCAGCGCAGCAGCTCACGCGTCACCGCCTTCTTGTCGGCCAGGGTCAGGCCGGGGGCGGGTAGCGCCATCAGTGCCGAGCCGCCGCCGGAAATCAGGCACAGCAGCAGATCGTCGGGGCCAAGTTCGGCCGCCTGGGCCAGGATGCGGCGGGCCGCCTGCTCGCTGGCTTCGTCGGGATTGGGATGGGCGGCCTCGACCACCTCGATGGCGCGGGTCGGCAGGCCGTGGCCGTAGCGGGTCACCACCAGACCCGACAGCGGGCCGTCCCACACCGATTCCACGGCGGCGGCCATGGCGGCGGCGCCCTTGCCCGCGCCGACCACCAGGGTACGGCCCTTGGGCGGCGGCGGCAGGAAGCGCGACAGAGTACCCGATGGCAAGGCGGCGGCCACGGCCGCGTCGAACAGCGCGCGCAGGGCGGCGCGGGGGTCGGTCATGGGGATCATGGCGAAGTTCCTTGGACGAAAAGAAAACGCGGCGCCGGTTGGATCCGGCGCCGCGTCACCAGTTTACAGCATGATGGTGGCGGCCACGAACACCGCGACGGCGGCGACCGTGCCCTGGAACAGGGTGCCCAGGGTTTGCAGTTTGTAGCCCTGTTCCGGCGTCATGTTGGAGAACTGGGTCACCACCCAGAAGAAGCTGTCATTGGCATGGCTGACCACCATGGACCCGGCGCCGATGGCCACCACCACCAGGGCACGGGCGGTGGGGGCGTCGAAGCCGAGCGGGACCATCAGCGGCGCCATCAGACCGGCGGTGGTGATGATGGCGACGGTCGAGGATCCCTGCGCCGTCTTGATGCCCGCCGCGATCAGGAAGGGCAGGAAAATGCCCAGATGCCAGGTTGACAGGCCCTCGCCGACCATCTTGGCGATGCCGGAATTCTGCAACACCTTGCCGAAGGCGCCGCCCGCGCCGGTGATCAGGATGATGATCGCCGAGGCGACGATGGCCTCGCCCAGCCAGCCGGAATTACCCAGCATGTTGCGGTCAAGCTTCTTGGGCAGGAACAGCGCCAGACCGAAACCGATCAGCAACGCCACCACCGGCTGGCCGACGAAGCCAAGGATACGGGTGGCTTCACCGGTGCCGAACGGCTTGGACGGGAAATCGGCCAGCGACTTCAGCACGATCAGCAGGATCGGCAGGAAGATCGGCAGCAGGCTGGACAGCGGGCCGGGGGCTTGGTCCAGGGACGGCAGGTCGGTGGGTTCCTCGCCTTCCTTGTACGGGGGCACGTCCACCTTGGCGGCCACGGTCACCGCCCAGATCCAGCCCGCGACGCAGGCCACGGCGGCGATGATCATGCCCCACAGGATCACCAGACCCAGATCGGCCTGAAGAATACCGGCGGCGGCGATGGGGCCGGGGGTGGGGGGCACCATGGTGTGGGTGGCGTACAGGCCCAGCGACAGCGCGATGGCGCCCGCCGCCAGAGAAATGCCCGCCCGCTTGGCCAGGGCCTTGTTCAGGGATGACAGGATGACGAAGCCGGAATCGCAGAACACCGGGATCGATACCACATAGCCCATGATGGACATGGTCAGCGGCACCCGCTTCTTGCCGGTGATCTTCAGGATGCTCTCGGCCAGACGCCACGCGCCGCCCGATTTCTCCAGGAAGGTTCCGATCACCGAGCCGAGCACGATGACGATGCCGATATAGCCGATGGTGCCGCCGAAACCGTCGTTCACCGATTTCACGACCACGTCCAGCGGCATGCCCGCCAGGATGCCGAAGCCGAAGGCGGTCAGCAGCAGGGCCAGGAAGGCATGCATCTTCAGTTTCGCCGTGGCGAAGATGATGAAGCCGATGGCCAGGACCAGAAGAATGATCAGCCACATGATGGTTCTCCCCCATTCAGGATAGTCCGCTAGTCCGTCCCAAGGACCATGGCCGCCATATTGGGGCATGCCGCGAAAAATCCGATATGGCGAAAAGTATAGGACGCGGGATTGACTCTCCTCAGCGGTGAGCTGGTATGGCCGCCATGTGGGGAAGTCATGGGTGTTGTCTTTAAAACGCCGAATGGTCACTCCGGTGAATATTTCGCAATGCGGCAGAAAACCTGTGGTGGTGTTGGCGGTGGGGTTTGCCCTTGGCGCCCCACCGGCCTTCTCTGCTAATATACCCTTCGGATGAGGGGGGAAGGACACGTCATGCCCAATCTGTCGCGCCGCGCCATGCTGGCCGCGCTTGCGTTGTCGCCGCTGGCGGCACGGGCTGTCCGGGCCGAGGGCCAGGGCGAAGTGCTGATCTATTGCGGCATCACCATGGTCAAGCCGGTCAAGGAACTGGGGGCGCTGTTCGAGGCGCGGACCGGCATCAAGGTGACGCTCAGCCAGGGCGGGTCCGAGGATTTGTACGAGGCGCTGAAGATGGCCCGCGCGGGCGACATCTATTTCCCCGGTTCCGATTCCTACCGCCGCCAGTACCTGCCCGATGGGTTGCTGGGCGAGGCGGTGCCGGTGGGGCACAACGTGGCGGCGCTGATGGTGGCGCGCGGCAATCCCAAGAAGGTGCAGCCCGATCTGCGCGAATTGCTGCGCAAGGACCTGACCATGGTGGTGTGCAACCCGGAAACCGGCAGTATCGGCGCCGAGACCAGGCGCATCCTGGACCGCGCCGGCCTGACCGAGGCGGTGCTGACCCGCTCGGCCTTCCTGGCCACCGATTCGCGCAACCTGACCCAGGCCATCAAGGGCGGTCAGGCCGATGTGACGCTGAACTGGCGCGCCACCGCCTTTTTCCCGGAAAACCGCGAGGCCGTGCAGGTCATCGACCTTGATCCCGCCATCAGCCAGCCCGCCAGGCTGGAACTGAGTCTGCTGACCTTCTCGCGCCAGCCCGAGGTGGCGCGCCGTTTCATGGCGCTGGCGGCGTCGGACGAAGGACAGGCGGTGTTCCGCAAACACGGCTTCCTCGACGCCGCCCGGCGCGGCGATTACTGACGCGCGCGGCGGGCATGGGAAACGTTCATCCCCTGGCCCGCATGGGTCTGATGCTGGCATCGTTCCTGGTGGGGTTCGTGCTGCTGCTGGTGCTGCACGAGGTGTTTACCGGCCTGATCGAGGAACTGGACCGCTCCACCCAGAATGAGAAGGCCCGGCTGGCCATCGGCGAGCTGATCATCCAGGACGTGGCCCGCATCGAATCGGGCATCTACAAGATGGCGGTGACCCGCCATCCCCAGGGGCTGGAGCTGGCGCGCGACGAGGTCAAGGCCAACATCCTGTCGGTGGCGCGCAAGCTGGACGTGCTGGAAGACGGCGGCGAGGTGGTGGACGTCATCCGCCTGAACCTGGAAGACCGCGAGGAGATGCAGCGGGCCATCGCCTACCAGCCGCCCGGCGACCGCCAGGAATTCATCCTGGAGATCATCGAGCTTCGGCCCAAGCTTTACGATATCGACCGCAAGGTCAATCAGATCAACGCCCAACTGATCCAGCGCAACAAGCTGTTCGACGCCGAATTGGTGGCCGAGGGCAAGGAGGTGGCGGCCGAAATCCAGACCTCGTTGCGCAAGTTTTCGTCGCTGCTGCTGCGCATGCGCGAGAATGCCGGGCGGCTGTTCTATCACGCCAGCCAGCGCATGGAGGTGCTGGGCGCCGAGATCGAGGCGCGCAAGCACCGCTATGCCATCATCCAGGTGGCCATGGCGGCGGCGACGGTGCTGCTGGTGCTGGCCCTGGCGGCGCTGGTGGCGAAGCAGATCCTGGCCGGGCACGCCCAATTGCGCCGCGCCAAGCTGGAGGCGGACGCCGCCAATCAGGCCAAGTCGGAATTCCTGGCGACCATGAGCCACGAAATCCGCACGCCCATGAACGGCATCATCGGCATGACCAGCCTGTTGCTGGATACCCGCCTGGACCACGACCAGAGCCATTTCGCCCACACCATCCGGGTATCGGCGGATTCGTTGCTGACCATCATCAACGATATCCTGGATTTCTCGAAGATGGAGGCGGGCAAGCTGGAATTCGAGGAAACCGCCTTCGAGATCGGGCCGCTGGTCGAGGGCGTGGTGGACATATTGGGGCCGCGCCTGCGCGACAAGGACGTGGATTTGTCCACCTTCATCCCGCCCGAGGCGCGGGGCCAGTTCCGGGGCGATGCCGGGCGGTTGCGTCAGGTGCTGCTCAATCTGGCGGGCAACGCCGTCAAGTTCACCGATCATGGCGGCATCACCGTCGAGGTGGCGGTGCGCGACCAGGGCGACGGCTGGGTGCGGCTGCGGGTGGCGGTGGCCGATACCGGTATCGGCATCCCCGAGGCGGCGCGGGCCAAACTGTTCGGCACCTTCACCCAGGCCGAGGCCTCGACCGCGCGGCGTTTCGGCGGCAGCGGCCTGGGGCTGGCCATCTGCCGCCGCATCGTGCTGATGATGAACGGCCATATCGGCTTCGACAGCGCCGAGGGCCAGGGCAGCACCTTCTGGTTCGAGGTGCCGTTGCGCCGGGTGGCGGAGCAGGGCGAGGCCGGGGCGGTGATCGATCCGCTGGCCGGGCTGCGGCTGCTGGTGGTGGATGACAATGCCGTCAACCGCGACGTCTTCGCCCGTCAGCTGACGGCCTGGGGCGCGCGGGTGGAAACGGCGGGCGACGCCTTTGCCGGTCTGCTGGCGGTGCGTGCCGCCGCCGCCGAGGGGCGGGCGTTCAGCGCCGTGGTGCTGGATCACCTGATGCCGGAAATGAGCGGCCTGGACCTTGCCATGGTGCTGCGCGGCGACCGCGCTCTGGCCGGGCTGCCGCTGCTGCTGGCGACTTCAGACGCCACCGGCCGGGTGGTGGATCAGGCGCGGCAGCTCAATATCGGCTCGGTGCTGCTGAAACCGGTGCGGCAAAGCGCCCTGCTGGATGCCCTGCTGGCCCTGACCGGCCGCGCCGGGGGCGATGGCGCGGCGGCGGCGCTCCGCGCCATGCCGGTGGACGAGACCGTGGCGGCGGTGCCGCTGCGCATCCTGGTGGCCGAGGACAACGCCATCAACCAGCAGGTGGCGGTGGGCTTGCTGGGCAAGCTGGGCCACCGCGCCGACGTGGCCGACGATGGCGGCGAGGCGGTGGACCTGCTCAAGGCCGGGGATTACGATCTGGTGCTGATGGACATGCAGATGCCGCGCGTCGATGGCTTGGCCGCCACCCGGCTGATCCGCGCCCTGCCGGGGCCGCGCGCCGGGGTGGCGATCATCGCCATGACTGCCAACGCCATGGCGGCGGACCGCGAGGCTTGTCTGGCGGCGGGCATGGACGATTTCATCGCCAAACCCATCGACCGCCGCCGTTTGGCCGAGGTGCTGGAGCGGTGGAGCGACCGCCTGCTGGCCCGCCGCGCCGCGCCGTGCGCCCCGGAACCGTCGCCGCTGATGGTGGAGGAGGTTGCCGAGGAGATGCTGGTGGATGCCGAGGCCCAGGACGATCTGGCCGACGCCCTGGGCGAAGAGGATTTTGTGGAATTGCTGGCCCGCTATCTGGACGGTGTCCCCGCCGGTTTGGACAAGGTGGCGGCGGCGGTGGCGGCGGGCAATATTCCGGCGGCGGCCTCGGCCGCCCATGCGATCAAGGGCTCGGCCGCCAATATGGGGTTCCGTCGTCTGGCCGCCGACGCAGGGCGGCTGGAGCAGGCAGCCAAGGGCGGTGAAACGGTATTGGGCGACCTGCTGGTCACCCTGTCGGCCACGGCGGCGGACAGCATCGCGGCGGGACGGCAGCGGGTCACTTGCCGCTCACATACACCGCAAGCTTGAGGTCTTCGCCCGCCGTATGGCTGGCGAACCAGCGCACCAGGAATTCCACCATGGCCTCGCCGCGCAGGCTGTCGAGCGCGATGGATTCGATGAAGGTCCGTAATTCGTGCAGCAACGCCTGATGCAGGGTGTGGTGGTGCTCGTATTCCGGATAGCCGACGTTCAGCATGATGTTTTCTTCGCTGAAGAAGTGGAAGTCGGCGTATTTGTAGATTTCCGTCACCGTGCGCCGCAGCCGCGAAACGTCGGTTTCGGCTTCCACCTGGGCGGCGAATTCCGCCAGCAGGTCCAGGAACACCCGGTGTTCGAAATCGATGCGGCTGTGTCCGGTTTCGTATTTTTTTTGCCAGTGGATGTCCTGATGCATGGCGCCCTCCCGCGCGGTTCAGCAGGCTGCTGAAAAAACACCCGTCATTCCCGCGCAGGCGGGAATCCATGCATCCGCATTCGGCTTCTCGTGGCAAGGCAATGATTCTGCCTCGACATGGACACCCGCTTCCGCGGGTGTGACGGCAGAAAAGATGCTGACGCGGGTTCTTCCACAGCCTGTCATGACAGCATAACGCAAAACAGCCCGGCGTCGCCGCCGGGCTGTTTGCTTCGGGTGGTTTTATCAGGCCGCCGCGCTTTCCGGCGGGGCCAGACGGATCAGGTGGTCGAAGGCCGACAGCGCCGCCTTGGCGCCTTCGCCCATGGCGATGATGATCTGCTTGTACGGCACCGTGGTGGCGTCGCCCGCCGCGAACACGCCGGGCACCGAGGTCTGGCCCCTGGCATCCACCACGATTTCACCGCGCGGCGTCAGCTCGACCACGCCCTTCAGCCATTCGGTGTTGGGCACCAGACCGATCTGCACGAAGATGCCTTCCAGCTCGACCGTGTGCACCGCGCCGCCGACCCGGTCCTTGTAGGTCAGGCCGGTGACCTTGGCGCCGTCGCCCTGCACCTCGGTGGTCTGGGCCGAGGTGACGACCCGCACGTTGGGCAGGCTGCGCAGCTTGGCCTGCAACACCGCGTCGGCGCGCAACTGGCTGTCGAACTCCACCAGGGTGACGTGGGCGACGATGCCCGCCAGATCGATGGCCGCCTCGACGCCGGAATTGCCGCCGCCGATCACCGCCACGCGCTTGCCCTTGAACAGCGGGCCGTCGCAATGGGGGCAGAACGCCACGCCCTTGTTGCGGTACTGGTCCTCGCCGGGCACGTTCATGGTGCGCCAGCGGGCGCCGGTGGACAGGATGACCGAGCGCGACTTCAGCGAGGCGCCGTTGGCCAGCCGGATTTCGATCAGCCCGCCGGGGCTGGCGGCGGGGATCAGCGCCTCGGCCCGTTGCAGGTTCATGATGTCCACGTCGTATTGCTTGACGTGGGCCTCCAGCGCGGCGCCCAGCTTGGGGCCTTCGGTGTGGGGCACGCTGATCAGGTTCTCGATGTCCATGGTGTCCAGCACCTGGCCGCCGAAGCGTTCCGCCGCCACGCCGGTACGGATGCCCTTGCGCGCCGCATAGACCGCCGCCGCCGCGCCCGCCGGGCCGCCGCCGACCACCAGGACGTCAAAGGCGTCCTTGGCCTTGATCTTCTCGGCATCGCGGGCCTGGGCGCCGGTGTCCAGCTTGGCGACGATCTGCGCCATGTCCATGCGGCCCTGGGCGAAGGGCTGGCCGTTCAGGAACACGGCGGGCACCGCCATGATCTGGCGTCCCTCGACCTCGTCCTGGAACAATGCACCATCGACGGCCACATGTTTGACGCGCGGGTTCAGCACGCTCATCAGGTTCAGCGCCTGCACCACGTCGGGGCAGTTCTGGCACGACAGCGAGAAATAGGTTTCGAACTGGTAATCGCCGTCCAGGCCGGTGACCGCGTCGATCAGCTCCTGGGTTTCCTTGGCCGGGTGGCCGCCCACCTGCAACAACGCCAGGATCAGCGAGTTGAATTCGTGGCCCATGGGCAGACCGGCGAAGCGGACTTCCACATCGGTGCCGGTGCGGCGGATGGCGAAGGACGGCACGCGCGGATTGGCTTCGTGCACCACGCTGATCTTGTCGGACAGCGCGGCGATGGAGTTCAGCAGCTCCAGCATTTCCTGGGACTTGGCGCCGTCATCGAGGGAGGCGACCAACTGGATCGGCTGGGTGATGCGCTCGAAGTAAGCCCGCAACTGGCCGGTCAGATTTTCGTCGAACATTCTGAAAGCTCCCCTGATTTCGGCGCGGCGCCGGACGTTCCGGCCCTGGGGCGTCTCCCCAGGGCCGGTCGGTCACGCCGCAGTTGGTACTGGGCTCTGGCTTAGATCTTGCCGACCAGATCGAGCGACGGAGCCAGGGTCTTCTCGCCTTCCTTCCACTTGGCCGGGCACACCTCGCCGGGGTGCGAGGCCACGTACTGGGCGGCCTTGACCTTGCGCAGGAGTTCCTTGGCGTCGCGGCCGATGCCGCCGGCGGTGATCTCGACGATCTGGATCTTGCCCTGCGGGTCCACCACGAAGGTGCCGCGGTCGGCCAGGCCCACGTCTTCGATCATCACGTCGAAATTGCGGCTGATGGTGCCGGTCGGATCGCCGACCATGGTGTATTGGATCTTCTTGATGGCGGGCGAGCTGTCGTGCCACGCCTTGTGGGCGAAATGGGTGTCGGTGGAGACCGAGTAGATCTCGACGCCCAGCTTCTGGAACTCGGCGTAATTGTCGGCCAGGTCTTCCAGCTCGGTCGGGCAGACGAAGGTGAAGTCGGCCGGATAGAAGAAGACCACGGACCACTTGCCCTTGAGGTCGGCGTCGGTGACGTCGATGAAGGCGCCGTTCTTGAACGCCGAGGCCTTGAAGGGCTTGATTTCGCTATTGATCAGGGACATCTGAATTATCTCCACTGCGTTGGATGACCGGAACGAGGGACATCCTATGGGTGATAGCTCAATTTAAGAAACGGGTTATTCCGATACTAAAAATCGATTGAGTCGATTTATATAAGTGGGGGCGCGAAATGCGTTGCCGCCGCCGATTAAGTGTTATCGTGCCGCATACCACAGCGGAGGGGTGCGTCATGAAATGGAGCACGGTGGCGTGGTGTGTGGTGATGCTGGCGGTCGGGGGCACTTGGGCCTCGGACCGGACCATCCCTCCGCGTGCCGAGATGGAATACGTCTATCCCGAGCAATCGGTGTGGACCGCCCGGACCGATGACAACGGCGTCTCGGTCAATCCGCTGTTGCCCCTGGCCCGCGCTTTATTCGAGCGTGCGGGCGTTCCCTGGCGCGCCACCGCCTATCCGGCGGCGCGCATGTTCGCGGAATTGCGCGGTGGCGGGCCTGCCTTTTCCCTGCTGGTCGCCGCGCCCGGCCTGCGGGAATGCTGCGTGGTCAGCCGCGCGCCGGTGGCGCGGACCGAGTTGCGCCTGTATTGGCGCGGCGACACCCCGCCGGTGCGCCGGATCGAGGACCTTGCGGGCAAGGCCGTGGTGGTGATCCGTGGTTATTCCTATGGCGAACAGGCGGCGTTCCTGAATTGCGAGTGCAACAGGGTCACCCGCGCGGCGGTGGACGGCCACCGTGCCGCCTTCCAGATGCTGGAATACGGTCGGGCCGAATACGTGCTGGATTATGGCGGTCCCGCCGACGAGATATTGGCGGCCCATCCCATCGCCGATATCCATTGGGCCGTGCTGGCCGATGCGGGTGTCCACATGGTGCTGAACCGGTCCTACCCCGATGCCGAGGCGATGATGCACCGCCTGGAGATGATTGCCGCCCGGCTGGACATCGCGGCCCTGCTGCAGGCCGGGCTCAATCCCTATCCGGCAAGGTGAACAGGAAGGTGGTGCCCTGGCCGGGTGTGGATTCCAGCCACAGCCGCCCGCCGTGGTTTTCCACCACCCGCTTGCAGATGGCCAGCCCGACGCCGGTGCCGGGAAAGCGGTCGCGGGTGTGCAGGCGGCGGAATGCCTCGAACACATAATCCGCGTATTCGCCATCGATGCCGATGCCGTTGTCGGCCACCCGGAACAGCCACTGGCCGTCCTGGGCCTCGGCGGTGACGGTGATGTGCGGCGGCACGCCGGGGCGGGCGAATTTCAGGGCGTTGCTCAGCAGGTTCTGGAACAACTGGTGCAGTTGGCCGCCGTCGCCGGGCAGGATGGGCAGGCGGCCGCTTTCGATGATGGCACCGCTATCGGCGATGGCCTGATTCAGGCCGTGGCGGACCTCGGCCAGCACGCGGCCGCAATCCACCGGGCCGTGCGTCATGGAATCGCCCTTGCACCGGCTATAGGTCAGCAGGTCGGTGACCAGGGCGGACAGACGGCGGGCCTCGGTGGTGATGAAGCCCAGATATTCCAGGCCCTGCTCGGTCAGCGCCTCGCCGCAGCGCCGCTCCAGCAATTGCGAGAAGCTGACGATGGAGCGGATGGGCTCCTGTAAATCGTGCGCCGCCACATAGGCGAAGCGCTCCACCTCGACCAGGGCGGTGGACAATTGTGCCACCGCGTCGCGCAATTCCGCCTCGGCGCGCTGGCGTTCGCGGTTCTCGGCGGCCAGTTGCTGGTTGCGGGCGCCAAGGTCGGCCACCAGCAGTTTCAGCCGCTCGGCCATGCCGTCGAACGCCCAACGGACCGCGTCGATCTCGTCGCCGCGTCCTGGTCCGGTGCCCGCATCCTCCACCGGGGTGGCGCAATCGGTTGCCAATTGCGGCACCAGCCCCGCCACCCGCCGCGCCAGTTCCTCGATGCGCAGGGTCACCAGCCGCCGCGTGGCGGCGAAGATGAAGGCGGCGACCAGGAAGGTCTTCAGCGCGTTGCCCAGCAGCATGCTGATTCCCTGCCAGAACAGGGTCTGGTACAGATTGTCCAGGCCGATGACCAGGTCCAGGGTGGCAATGGTGCGCATCTCGCCGCGCACCGGATGGGTCAGGGCGTAGGAATAGGATTGCTGGTGTTCCGATTGCGCCGATTGCGCGGTCCAGGCGGCGTCGCCGTCGCTGACCCGCACCCGCGCCCGTTCGATCACCGGCAGGTTGACCAGGGATTCCAGGGTCAGGGTGATCTGCTGGTCGTCGAACCGCCACACGCTGGCGGCCAGCGGCGGCAGGAACACCGAGATGCGTTCCACCATCTCGTCCATGCCCGCCCGCTGCACGCGGTAGTCCAGGAACAACTGGAACACGGTCAGGAACAAGGTGATGATCGAGGAAAAGGCGACGATCAGCACGACCAGCTTCTTGCTGACGGTGCTCATGCGCCGCATGGATTGCAGCAGAACGATCATCGCCGCGCCGGTCTCCCATCATACCTTGCCCCCCAGGGGCACAGCCGGGCACCATATCGCGGAACGGAAACGGGTGAAAGCTACTCGCGCCTCAGCCTTCGGTAGAGGGTGTTGCGGCTGATCCCCAGCTTGCGCGCCGCCAGGGTCATGTTGCCGCCGCAGGATTCCACCGTCTGCTCCATCAGGCAGACCGAGACGCTGCGCAGATCGCCGCTGCCAGTGGATTCGGCGGGACGGGGGGCCATGTCCTCGGCCACGTCCTCGGGCAGGTGGCGCCAGCGGATGCGGGTGTCGTCCGGGTCCAGCAGGGCGCAGGCGGTGCGCAGCACGTTGGCCATCTGGCGGATGTTGCCCGGCCAGCCATAAGAATCGAACGCCGCCGCCACCCGGTCGGACAGGCCCAGCGCCCGCCCGGGCTCGATCTGGCGCAGCAGATTGGCGGCCAGCGCCAGCCGGTCGCCGCGCTGGCGCAGCGGCGGCAGGGTCAGGCTCAGGCCGTTCAGGCGGTAATACAGATCGGTGCGGAAGCGTCCTTCCGCCACCGACTGCTTCAGCGGCTGGTGGGTGGCGGCGATCAGGGCGAAATCCACCGCCACCGCCTTGCCGCCGCCCAGCGGCACCACCTGATGATCCTGCAACACGCGCAGCAGGCGGGTTTGCAGGCCGGGCGGCATGTCGCCGATCTCGTCCAGGAACAGGGTGCCGCCCTGGGCCTCGCGGATGCGGCCGGGACAGCCCTCGCGCCGCGCCCCGGTGAAGGCACCGGGGGCATAGCCGAACAGCTCGGCCTCGATCAGATGTTCGGGCAGGGCGGCGCAATTGACCGCCACGAACGGGCGGCGGGCGCGCGGGCCGCTGTCATGGGCGGCGCGGGCGAACACTTCCTTGCCGACCCCCGATTCGCCCATCAGCAGCAGCGCGATGTCCTTGCCCGCCACCTTGCGCGCCCGTTCCACCGCCTGGGCCATGGCCGGGTCGCCGCTGTCCAGCGCCGCCAGGGCGTCGCGCGGCGGCACCGGTTCGGCGGGCGGCGGCGGGCGATGGCTGTTGGCCGCCGCCGCCGGGGCCTCGATGCGCACGAACAGCCGCTGGCCGTCCTGGGTGCGAACCATCAGCGGCGTGCCGGGATGGGCGCGGCCCCAGGCCAGGGCGCGGTCGGCATCCAGTTCCAGGCAGGATTCCAGCGGTGTCGCCGTCAATTGGTCGTGGCGCAGCCCCAGCAACGCCAGGGCGGCGCGGTTGGCTCCGGCCAGCCGCCCGGTCTCGGCCACCGCCAGCAAGCCCTCGGCCAGGGTGCCGATGCCGTCGGGCTGGGGATGCAGGCGCAGGCGCAGGGCGCCGTCATGGCGGGCCTCGAACAGCCGGTTCTCGATCATGTGGGCGGCAGCGCTGACCAGTCCGGCGGTGTGCGGATGGCGGCCGCGCCGATGGCCGGAAATGTCCAGCACCCCCAACAGCCGCCCGTCCGGTCCCGCCACCGGGGCGGCGGTGCAGGTCAGAAAGCCGTTGCGTTCCAGGAAATGCTCGCCGCCATGGACGCTGACCGGCCGCGCCTCGGCCAGGGCGGTGCCGATGGCGTTGGTGCCGCGATGGCTTTCATGCCACGACGCGCCGGGGGTCAGGGCCACCCGCTCGGCCCGGCTCAGGAAATCGGCGTCGCCCAGGCTTTGCAGCAGGAAGCCGCGTTCGTCGGCCAGGATGACCATGGAGCCCGAGCCGCGCGTCTGCGCATGCAGGTATTCCAGCACCGGCCGCGCCCGCGTCACCAATTCGTGGCGGCGTTCCACCGCCTGGCGCAGCATGGCGCCCGACAGATGCGGCCCATCGACCTCGCGCCAGGGCGCCAGACCGGCACCGCGGCACCGCTGCCACGACCGCGTCACCAGCGGGTCGAGCAGATCGGCGGGCAGCGGATGGCCGCTTTCCAGCAGATGCCGGGCGTGGCGTAGGGCCAGCCGGGGGTCGTGGCCCTTGGCGATCTCCATGACGCGTTCTCCCTGGCGGCGCGGCTTGTCGTCGCTGCCGTTGTTGCAAGCAAGTTTCAAAGACGGGGCGCACCCTTGGCAAGTGTTTCGTACCTGTGCGCCGCAACCGTCCCATTCTGACACAGTGTCATCGTGCCATGACACAGAGGACGTTTCCTAGAGGCTTGATTTGTAACGATAATAATTTGGCACGCGGTGTGCCTTGGTAAAGGACGATCCCGTCGGTCACAGACGGGACATCCAACCAGGGAGAAACATCCATGCTGTACGCCGCTCCCGGCACTGCCGAGGCTCCGGTCCAATTCAAGGCCCGTTACGACAATTTCATCGGCGGCCGCTGGGTCGCCCCGGTCCAGGGCCAGTATTTCGACAACATCACGCCGACCACCGGCAAGGTGTTCTGCCAGGCCGCCCGCTCCACCGCCGAGGATATCGAGCTGGCGCTGGACGCCGCCCACGCCGCCGCGCCCAAATGGGGCCACACCAGCGTCGCCGAGCGCGCCCTGGTGCTGTGCCGCATCGCCGACCGCATGGAAGCCAATCTGGAAAAGCTGGCCTATGCCGAGACGGTGGACAACGGCAAGCCGATCCGCGAGACCCTGGCCGCCGACATTCCGCTGGCCATCGACCATTTCCGCTATTTCGCGTCGTGTATCCGCGCCCAGGAAGGCAGCCTGGCCGAACTGGATTCCGACACCGTCGCCTATCACCTGCACGAGCCGTTGGGCGTGGTCGGCCAGATCATCCCGTGGAACTTCCCCATCCTGATGGCGGCATGGAAGCTGGCCCCGGCGGTGGCGGCGGGCAATTGCGTGGTGATGAAACCCGCCGAGCAGACCCCCATCAGCCTGCTGGTGCTGATGGAACTGATCGCCGATTTGATGCCGGCGGGTGTGATCAACGTGGTCAACGGTTTCGGCCTGGAAGCGGGCAAGCCGCTGGCCTCCAGCCCGCGCATCGCCAAGATCGCCTTTACCGGCGAGACCACCACCGGCCGTCTGATCATGCAATATGCCAGCCAGAACCTGATTCCGGTGACGCTGGAACTGGGCGGCAAGTCGCCCAACATCTTCTTCCCCGACGTGGCGGCCGAGGATGACGATTTCTTCGACAAGGCCATCGAAGGCTTCGTCATGTTCGCCCTGAATCAGGGCGAGGTCTGCACTTGCCCGTCGCGCGCCCTGATCCACGAGGCGTTGTACGACCGCTTCATGGAGCGGGCGTTGCAGCGGGTCGCCGCCATCAAGCAGGGCAACCCGCTGGACACCACCACCATGATTGGTGCCCAGGCGTCGTCCGAGCAGTTGCACAAGATCCTGTCCTACATGGATATCGGCCGCGCCGAGGGCGCCACCGTGCTGGCGGGCGGCGGTGCCGCCGATCTGGGCGGGGATTTGTCGGGCGGTTATTACATCCAGCCGACGGTGTTCAAGGGCCACAACCGCATGCGCATCTTCCAGGAGGAGATTTTCGGCCCGGTGGTGGCGGTCACCACCTTCAAGGACGAGGACGACGCCCTGCATCAGGCCAACGACACCCTGTACGGCCTGGGCTCGGGCGTGTGGACCCGCGACGGCAACCGCGCCTACCGCTTCGGGCGCGGCATCAAGGCGGGCCGCGTGTGGACCAATTGCTACCACCTCTATCCGGCGCACGCCGCCTTTGGCGGTTACAAGCAATCGGGCATCGGCCGCGAAACCCACGCCATGATGCTGGACCATTACCAGCAGACCAAGAACCTGCTGGTCAGCTACAGCCCCAAGGCGCTGGGCTTCTTCTGATCGAACAATCAACGGGCGGAGGCATCGAACCTCCGCCCCTGTCTCTTAGGGAGTTCCGTTCCATGACCCAGACCGCTTTCTACATCCCCACGGTCAACCTGATGGGCGCCGGATGCCTCAAGGATGCCGTGGCCCGCATTCAGAGCTACGGCCATGCCCATGCCCTGGTGGTGACCGACGAGGTGCTGAGCAAGATCGGCGTCGCCGCCAAGGTGGCGGGCCTGCTGACCGAAGCCGGTATCCGCGTCACCGTGTTCGACCGCACCCATCCCAACCCGACCATCGGCAATGTCGAGGCAGGTTTGAGCCTGCTGCGGGCCAATGGCTGCGATTTCGTGGTGTCGCTGGGCGGCGGTTCGCCCCATGACTGCGCCAAGGGCATCGCGCTGTGTGCCGCCAATGGCGGCGGCATCGCCGATTACGAAGGGGTGGACAAGTCGGCCAAGGCGCAATTGCCGCTGGTCGCCATCAACACCACGGCGGGCACCGCCAGCGAGATGACCCGCTTCTGCATTATCACCGACGAATCGCGCCATGTGAAAATGGCCATCGTCGACAAGCACGTCACGCCGTTGATGTCGGTCAACGATCCCGAGCTGATGCTGGCCAAGCCCGCCGGTCTGACCGCCGCCACCGGCATGGACGCCCTGACCCACGCGGTCGAGGCCTATGTCTCCATCGCCGCCACCCCCATCACCGACGCCTGCGCCCTCAAGGCGGTCAGTCTGGTTTCCGCCCATCTGCGGCAGGCGGTGGCCCATGGCGACGATCTGGCGGCGCGCGAGGCCATGGCCTATGCCCAATTCCTGGCGGGCATGGCGTTCAACAACGCCTCGCTGGGCTATGTGCATGCCATGGCGCACCAGTTGGGCGGCTTCTATGACCTGCCGCACGGCGTGTGCAACGCGGTGTTGCTGCCGCATGTGGAGGCGTTCAACGTCCATACCAGCGCCAACCGTCTCAAGGACGTGGCGGCAGCCATGGGCGTGGACGTGGCGGGCATGTCCGATGCCGACGGTGCCCAGGCGGCGCTGGCGGCCATCCGCAAGCTGTCGGCCGATATCGGCATTCCCACTGGTCTGGCGCAATTGGGCCTCAAGGATGCGGATATTCCGGTGCTGGCGGCCAATGCCCTCAAGGACGCCTGCGGCCTGACCAATCCGCGCCGCGCCGATCAGGCGGATATCGAGGCGATTTTCCGCGCCGCCGCGTAACGGTACTTCTTGCTCCTCCCTCCCTTCCTCCCCCGGCCCGCCCGGGGGAGGGCTTTTTTCAGAGGTGCGCCATGGTCGAACGGGTTCTTGCTACCGATGCCGCCCTGGACCTGATCCGCCTGCTGGAGGGCAAGCACGGCAAGCTGATGTTCCACCAATCGGGCGGCTGCTGCGACGGCAGCGCCCCCATGTGCTATCCGCTGGGCGAGTTCCTGGTGGGCGATTCCGACGTGCTGCTGGGCCATATCGGCGGCTGTCCCTTTTACATGAGCCGCAGCCAGTTCGAATATTGGCGCCATACCCAACTGATCATCGACGTGGTGCCGGGACGCGGCGGCATGTTCTCGCTGGAAGGTCCCGAGGGCCTGCGCTTCCTGACCCGCTCGCGGGTGTTCAGCGATGCCGAGGCGGCGGAGCTGGAATAGCCTCTCTCTTGGCGTCACACCCGCGCAAGCGGGTGTCCATGTTGGGGCAAGAGTGTGAGTTTTCCCCGGCATGTTGAATGCGGATGCATGGATTCCCGCATGCGCGGGAATGACGGGCGCTTTTTTTCGCAACCCGTTAAATCGGTGGCGTGAGTACGGGATCATACGATCTTGCAGAAGCAATAAATGCGTCTCACCTCAAGGGGGTCACTCCCTCCCTCCCAGCTAAAGAGCCGATGCCGCACGCTTCGCCCCTGATCACCACCATCGTCGCAGGCATCGGCCTGGCCTTCCTGTTCGGAACTTTGGCCCATCGGCTGCGCGTGCCGCCGCTGGTGGGCTATCTGTTCGCGGGCATTCTGGTCGGGCCGTTCACCCCCGGCTACGTCGCCGACCAGACCCTGGCCCCGGAACTGGCCGAAATCGGCGTCATCCTGCTGATGTTCGGCGTCGGCCTGCATTTCTCGCTCAAGGATTTGCTGCGGGTCAGCGCCATCGCCATTCCCGGCGCCGTCGCCCAGATCAGCGTGGCGACCTTGCTGGGGCTTGGCCTTGCCATGCTGCTGGGCTGGTCGGTGGCGGGCGGCGTGGTATTCGGCCTGGCGCTGTCGGTTGCCAGCACGGTGGTGCTGTTGCGGGCGTTGCAGGAACGGCGGCTGCTGGACAGCGAACGCGGCCGCATCGCCGTCGGCTGGCTGATCGTCGAGGATCTGGCGACGGTGCTGGCGCTGGTGCTGCTGCCCGCATTGGCCGGGTTGATCAACGGCACGCCCAGTTCGGGCGACTGGTTGGCCTCGCGGCTGGGTCTGGGCTTGGGCGGCGTGCTGGCCCTGACCCTGGCCAAGGTGGCGCTGTTCATCGCCTTTATGCTGGTGGTCGGGCGGCGGGTGATTCCGTGGGTCCTGCACGCGGTGGCCCATACCGGCTCGCGCGAGCTGTTTCGGCTGGCGGTGCTGGCCATCGCCCTGGGCGTGGCCTTCGGCGCCGCGCAATTGTTCGGCGTGTCGCTGGCGCTGGGTGCTTTCTTCGCCGGCATGGTGCTGAGCGAATCCGAACTCAGCCATCAGGCCGCCCAGGATTCGCTGCCGCTGCGTGACGCCTTCGCCGTGCTGTTCTTCGTCTCGGTCGGCATGATGTTCGACCCGTCGATCCTGATCAAGGAACCGCTGGCGATCGGCGCGGTGCTGGTGATCATCCTGGTGGGCAAGTCGCTGGCCGCCTTCGCCATCGTGCGGCTGTTCCGCCATCCCTTGGGCACGGCGCTGACCATCTCGGCCAGTCTGGCACAGATCGGTGAGTTTTCCTTCATCCTGGCCGAATTGGGCATCAAGCTGGGGCTGATGCCCGAGCGGGGCCGCGCCCTGTTGCTGGCGGGTGCGCTGATCAGCATCGTGCTCAATCCGGTGATGTTCGCCCTGGCCGAGCGTCTGCGCCGCCGCGCCGATCCCCAGGGCGAGGTGGAAGCGCCGCTGCCGGTGGCGCCGCCGGTCACCGCCTTGCGCGACCATGCGGTGGTGGTCGGTCACGGCCGGGTCGGCGCCCTGGTGGCCGAGCGGTTGCGCAATGCCGGTCTGGCGGTGCTGGTGATCGAGGAATCGGAAAAGGTGGCGGCGCCCGCCCTTGCCCTGGGGGAAACCATCATCGGCAACGCCGCCCGCGCCGACGTGCTGCGCGCCGCCAATCTGTCCGAGGCCCGCCATCTGGTGGTGGCCATTCCCAACGCCTTCGAGGCCGGGCAGGTGGTGGAGCAGGCCCGCGCCGCCCATCCCGGCCTGGGCATCGTCGCCCGCGCCCATTCCGACGCCCAGGTCGAGCATCTGAGCAATTGCGGCGCCGATCTGGTGATCATGGGCGAACGGGAAATCGCCTGGGGGCTGGCCGACCATGTGCTGGCCGCCGCCGCGCCCGAACGCCTGGAAGAGGCGGTGCCCGCGTGATTCCATTTCCCGGTGATCGGAACCGATCCCCGCCGCCCTCAAGCGGCGGGCGTGTTTCTCCGAAACACTTGCCTCCCGCGGCATAAGCCGCGCGGCCCTTTGGGCCTAACCCAATCTTGGTGAGTTTAACTCACCAAGATTGGGTCTACTTGCTATCGCCGGGGCAGGATCGGCATGTGTTCGCGGAACCAGGGCGAGGTCAGGAACAGTTTCGCCAGGGTGTCATAGACCAGCCGCACCGCCGGTTCGCGCAGCTTGTCCTCGTGCGCCACCAGCCAGATGGCCGAGGTCAGGCGCGGCGCGTTGATGTCCAGCAGCACGATGCGGTCGTCGTAGAAGGTGGAATAGGGCGGCAGCACGCCGACCCCCACGCCCTTGACCAGCGCCTGATGCATGGTCGGCGTGGTCGGGGTCAGGATGATTTCCTGGCGGCCGATCCGTTCGTGCACCAGACCGTTCCAATCGTCCAGGCTGCGGATCGACCGGTATAGCGCGATATCCAGCAGCGGCTCGCTGACCAATTGGTCGAAATTGTCGAAGGCCTTGCCCGACGCCAGCAGCCTGTCGCCCACCGCCGGAACCAGATGCATGGTGCCGACCCGCCGGATCTGGTAGGCGCCGCGCAAAGCGGGGGCGTCCTCGGCGCTGCTGAACATGACGGCGACGTCGGCGGCTTCCAACTGCGTGCTGAACGCCAACGGCGGCAATTCGGCCCGGATCTGCCCCACATCCATCGGCTGCAAGCCGCCGGAAATATCCCCTAATAGGACTGGAATCAGGGTGTAGCGCAGCAGCCCCTCGCTGGCGGCGATGGTCACCGTCGGGGTGGCGGTGTGGGTCAAATCGGCCAGGATGTGCTCGGCCTCGGCCACCGCGCGGGCCACTGCGCGCGCCTGCTCCAACACCAGCAAACCCGCGGCTGTCGGGCTTGCACCCGAGCGTTTCCGGGTAAAAAGCGGCCGTCCCGCGGCCTGTTCCAGGTCGCGGATGCGGCGGCTGACGGTCACCTGATCCATTTGCAGCGACGCGGCCGCTGCGGCAAAGCTGCCCTTCTCGGCGCATGCCAGTATCAGGCGAAGATCATCCCAGCTATGAAGGCGAATAGGTGTCATTTCCTACCCGATCCCCATCGGTATGGCAATTTCACCGTATACGCCAAAACGCATGCGGCGAGGCAAACTCCACTCAATCGTTCAGCCAGTGAGGTTTCTACCATGGAACAGCAAGGTTCTAAAAACTGGTCGGTAGAGGTCAGCCTGGTCCGCAGCCCGGACCAGTTCGCCATGGCGATGGCCGTGCGGGCGGCGACGTTCCTCGCCGAAGAAGAGAATATCACTTATTTCGACGAATTTGACGGTAACGACTACTTTGCGACCTATTTCCTGGCATTCGTCAATGGCGACCCTGCCGGAACGATCCGTTTGCGCTTCTTCCGCGACTTTGCATTGCTGGAGCGCGTGGGTATCCGCAAGCGTTACAGGTCTTACAAAGTCTTTGCCGCCCTGGCGCGGGCGTCGTTGGAACATGCCCGTCAAAAGGGCTACCAGATCGTCGCGGGCCGCGCCAAGGGCGATACCCACAAGCTGTGGCAGCGGTTCGAGGGCCGACAGACCGGCCCGGTCATCGACATGTTCCGCGGTCAGCTGACCCCGGTGGCCTTCGACCTTGGCCACATGCCCGACAACGGCCACATGCCGTGCGGCCCGTTCGGCGACCCGGCCTATGAAAACCTGATCACCCAGATCGAAGGCAAGTGGGACTTCAGCAAGGTCCAACGGCCCGGCCTGTATCTGGCGGCGGAGTAATCGCCCATGCATGCAACGCCTGCACATGCCGACATCGTCCTGCGCGTCGGTCTTGGCCGAATCGCCCGCGATGTGCGGCAGCGGGGCGACAACCTGATGCTGGCCATCCTGGAAACCGCCATCCGCACCCTGGATGTCCGGCTGGGACAGCACTCGGAAGGGGGGCCGCTCGCGGCCCCCTGGCTGGCGGCCGGCCTCGAGGTGGAACGCCGCCTGATTTCCGTCAATGGGCGCCGCAAGGCGGTCCGGCTGGAACGGTCGTTCTGGCACCAGTTGGACACCATCGCCGCCCAATCCGGCGTCACCGCCGAAACCCTGTGCTCGCTGATCGACCGCGCCTGCGGCGGCGAGACTCTGGCTTCGGCCCTGCGTGTCTTTGTCTTGTTCTACGTTAACGAAGGAAAGCCATCATGATGATCGATCGCGACATGAAGGACATCGCCTCCCAGCTGCCGTCCAGCACCACCGTGCTGCAATGCGCCCTGCGCCTGTTCCTGGATGCCGCCCGCGCCGCTGGTGACAGCCGTACCATCGATATCGGCGAGCGTATGGCCGAGATGCTGGAGCCGCTGAACGAATACGGCTCGCGCTGCTAGGTCCGGCAGCGCGTCCAGTGGTCGCGGATCAGACGGTCCACCACCTGGGGGCGTTCGTTGCACGCCAGATGCCCGGTGTCCGGCAGGATGGCGGCGGTCGCATGCCTGATGCGGCCGACGGTCTCATCCACCAGGGCGACCGGGGTCAGCCAGTCGTCGGCGCCGCTGACGGCCAGCACGGGAAGCGCAAGCTTTCCCAGGCGGTGACGTTCATCGTACCCGGGCAGGTCGTGGACGAAGACATGGGCGGCGATGTCGGCATTCAGCCCCGACAGCGCCAGATCGGCCAGCGCATGCGCCGTCCCAGGATGGGCGTAGGCGGGGGCGACCAGCCGCATGTAGCGTTCCAGGGCCTGGGGGCCAAGGTCGCCGGCGAACACCTGTTCGGCGGCCGCACGCGCATCCGCGCCATGGGTGCGTTCCAGCGTCGCGAACGAGGTGGCGAAATCCAGCCGCGCCGCCGCGTTCAGCAGCACCAGCCCGCCCAGGCGGCCGGGATGGTTCAGGGCCAGTTTCAGCGCCACCTGACCGCCCGCCGAATGGCCGACCACCAGTGGCTTGTCCAGACCGATGGCATTGCAGAAGGCGGCAGTGTCGTCGGCCATGGCGTCGAAGGTGCAGGTATCGGCCGCCACCGGCTGCGAGCGGCCCTGGCCGCGCAGGTCCAGGAACACCACCTGGGCCCAGTCGCTCAGCGGCGCCAGGCCGGGGCGCAAATAGGCATGGTCGAAACCGGGACCGCCATGCAGGGCCAGAATGGTGGGCCGGGGAATCAGGCGCCCCTCCACCACGTCGTGCCCGGCACCGACCACGTCGAAATACAATTCGATGCCACGCACGCTTACCCGCATGGGTTCCGCTCCTTTGCGGTTGGTTGCAACGATACAGAGATCGCGAGGCCATTATGACGCTCGACCACGAATACGCCAGCCATGGGTTTGCCGATGTGGATCAGGCCGCTGCCGCGCCGGGTCTGTTCATCGATTATCTGGACCGGGTGCGCGGAGTGCCGACCATCGGCGAGATCGACCGCGCCCTGCGCGGATTGGTCGCGGTTCTGGAACCGCGCCGGATCGTCGAGATCGGTTGTGGCACCGGTGACCTGCTGGCCGAATTGTGCCGGGCCGGAACCGTGCCCGCCGCCGGTCTGGGCATCGAGAAAAGCGCCCGTTTGGCGGAAGAGGCCGCCCTGCGCCACAGCGACCAGGATGGCCTGGATTTCCTGGTGCACGACTTCGCCGACGATGATGGTGCCGCCTCGTTGGCCGCGCTGGGTTTCGGTCCGGCCTCGACCGACGCCATCGTGCTCAACCGTGTGGTGCAGCATCTGACCGCGCCGCTGGCGCTGCTGCGCAACGCGCTGCCGCTGCTGCGGCCGGGCGGGCAGGTGATCATCTCGGACGTGGACTGGACCACCCTGCGCCTGGATCTGCCTGACCGCGAGACCGGCGATAAAGTGGTGGCCGAGCATGTGGCCTCGATCATTACCCCCGACGCGGGCAGCACCGCCGGGGCCCTGTTGCGCGCCGCGGGCCTGACCCAGGTCGCCCTCAAGGTCGGCATCGTCCACCGCATCGAGGATTTCGAGCTGGCCGACCACCTGTTCTCGTTGCGCGCCGCAATCGACCGTCTGGTGGAACGTGGCGCCGTGACGCCGCGCGTCGCCGGACGCTGGCTGACCGAGGCCGCCGAAACCGAAGGTTTCGCCGCCGAAGTGCTGCAAACCATCTTCGTCGGGACCATGCCGCAACGGGTGTGATGCGCTGATTTTCGGGAATTTGGCTGGGGCGCCAGGATTCGAACCTGGGAATGGCGGTACCAAAAACCGCTGCCTTACCACTTGGCGACGCCCCAGCAGGGAGGACGCACCATAAAAGGTTCGTCTTCGGCTTTCAACGGGGTTTTTTCTGCTTTTTTAGGGCAACAGCGGCGCGGCGGCGCTCCACCATTGTGGCTGGACGCGGGTCAGGGCGGCGGCGGCGGCTTGGGCTTGGTCCTGGTCGGCGAACAGCCCGAAACAGGTGGCGCCGGAACCGGACATGCGGGCCAGCAGGCAATGGGGCTGGGCGGCGATCAGCGCCAGCATGTCGGCGACAACCGGTTCCAGGGTGATAGCGGCGGCGGTCAGGTCGTTGCGCCGGGCCGCCAAGGCCACGGCCAGGGCCTGGGCGGTTTCCGGGGCTTCGGTCAGCGGCTGCGCCGGGGTGAAATCGCCAGCGCGCGCCTTGAACACCGCCGGGGTGGACAGCGGGCGGCGGGGGTTGACCAACAGCAGCCAGGCGGGGGGCAGGGCGGGGGCCGGGGCCAGATGCTCGCCGATGCCGCTCATGGTGGTGGTGTGTCCGGCCAGACAGACCGGCAGATCGGCGCCCAGGCGCAGGCCCAGGGCTCGCAAATCCTCTTCGGAAACCGACAGGTTCCACAGCCGCGTCAGCCCGCGCAGGGTGGCGGCGGCGTCGGCCGATCCGCCGCCGATGCCAGCTGCCACCGGCAGGCGCTTGGCCAGGGTGATGCGGGCGTTGGCGGCGGTGCCCGCATGCTCGGCCAACAACCGGGCGGCGCGCAGCACGATGTTGTCACCCTCGGCCATGTTCTCCAAGGCGATGGCGCCCGGTCCGGCAAGGCCGAGGTGCAGGCCGTCGGCCTGCTCCAGCGCCAGGGTGTCGCCCATCCCAGCGAAGACCACCAGCGAGTCCAGCAGGTGATAGCCATCGTCCCGCTTGCCGGTGACGTGCAGGTACAGGTTGACCTTGGCCGGGGCCTCGACGGTGATCGTGGTCATTTGCCTGCGGGCTTGGCGGGCACGGTGCCGGTGCGGATTTTTTCCTGCAACGGCTCGACCTGCTCGGGCTCGGGGTTCAGGGACAGCGCCCGCTTCCACTGGAAATTGGCTTCCTCGAACCGTCCGACCTGGAAATAGGCGTCGCCCAGATGGTCGTTGATGGTCGGGTCTTCCGGCTTCAGCTCGATGGCCCGTTCCAGCACCTTGACCGCGTTGTCGTACTCGCCCATGCGGTACAGCGCCCAGCCCAGGGAATCGATGATGGCGCCGTCGCGCGGACGCAGCGACACCGCCTTCTCGATCATGGCGCGGGCTTCGCCCAGGCGCATGTGTTTGTCGATCCAGGAATAGCCCAGGTAATTGAGCACATCCGGCTGGTCCGGCTTCAACTCCAGCGCCTTCAGGAAATCGGCCTCGGCCTTGGGCCACTGGTTCGAGCGCTCGTACGAGATGCCGCGGCTGTAGACCAGCGGCCAGTGATGGGCCTCCAGCGTGCCGACCCGGCGGATGGCGCCGTCATAGGCCTGGGCGGCCTCGGCAAAGCGCTGCTTGCGGCGCAGCACGTCGCCCTTGGTCACCAGCGGATCGACGCTGCCGGGCATCAGCCGGGCCAGATCGTCCAGTTCCTTCAGCGCCAAATCGGTCTCGCCCATCTCCTCCATGTTCATGGCGATGCGCAGACGGCCGAATTCGCCCACCGGGGTCGCGGCGGGAATGCCGCGATAGATGGTGTTGGCCTCGGCGAAACGGCCTTGCGACGACAGGATGTCGGCGACGTTCATCTGCGCCAGGGCGAAATCCGGTTGCAGCGACAGCGTCAGGCGCGAAAACAGCATGGCGGTTTCCAGGGCGTTGCCCTGGCGCATCAGCGACGCCATGTCGAACAGCGCCTCGGCCATGCCCGCGCGGGCATGGGCCACCGGGCGGGCCAGACGTTCGCCGGATTTCAGCAGGCGGTCGCCGTCGAACAGCAGCGAATCCGGGTGCTGGTCCTGATAGCGGGCATAGATGGCGCGGGCCTTGTCCTGGCGTCCGGCGCGCTGGTGGAAGGCGCCCGCCGCCTCGACCGAGCGGATGGAGACGGCACCATCCAGCGCCTTGTCATAGGCGGTGGCGGCGGCATCGTTGCGTCCAGCCAGATCGTTGATCAGCGCGGCGTGAAAGGCATGCATGGGCGCCAAACCCTGCACCGCCGCCAGCGGCGCCAGCGCTTCCAGCGCCTGATCGGGCTGGTTCTGCCCGGCCTTGGCCCAGGCGGACAGCAGCGGCGACAGGAAGCCGAACACGCCGCGCTTGGGCAGGGCGGCGAAACGGGCTTCCGCCTGGGCGAAGCGGCCGTCGCGCGCCTCGCGCAGGCCCGCCACCAGCAACGGCACCGGCGCGTCGGAATCAAAGGCCAACAGGCGGTCGGCCATGGGCGCCGCCTCGTCCATGCGGCCTTCGGCGACCAGCAGGGTAAAGGCGCGCTGCAACAGCTCGGCGTTGTCGGGGTCGTATTTCAGGGCGGCGGTGTAATATTCCGCCGCCCAGCGGGTGTCGCCCTGGGATTGGGCCAGACGTCCGGCCAGAAAGGCGCCCAGCGCGCTGCGGCCGATGGGGCCGCCATCCTTGGCCGCCTGCTGCTGGCCGCCGCCGGGTTGCGGCGTGCACGCGGCCAACAGAACCGAACCCAGGGCCAGGACGGCGGCGTGCCGCCCCGTCCGCTTCCACCAACTTGCCATGTTCACCCGTTCGACTTCCCGGTCAGAGAGGCGGGGAGCCGGGGGCTCCCCCTGTTACATGTTGGGATAGTTGGGGCCGCCGCCACCCTCGGGCACCACCCAGTTGATGTTCTGGGTCGGGTCCTTGATGTCGCAGGTCTTGCAGTGCACGCAGTTCTGCGCGTTGATCTGCAAGCGCGGGTTGGTCCCATCATCGTCCCGCATGATCTCGTACACACCTGCCGGACAATAGCGCTGCTCGGGCGCATCGTACAGCGCCAGATTGACGGCGACCGGCACCGACGCGTCCTTGAGCTTCAGGTGGGCGGGCTGGTTTTCCTCGTGATTGGTGTTCGAGATGAACACCGAGGACAGCTTGTCGAAGCTGACCTTACCGTCCGGCTTGGGATAGGCGATCTTGGGATAATCCGCCGCCTTGCCCAACTGGTCGTGGTCCGAATGGTTGCGGAAGGTCCACGGCGCCTTGCCGCCGAACAGATAGGTGTCCAGCGCCGAATAGGCGATGCCCAGCCACAGGCCCTTGTGGAAGCTGGGGCGGATATTGCGCACCTTGTACAGTTCTTCCCACAGCCACGACTGGCGCAGGGCGCCAGGATAGGACACCGCTTCGTTGCCTTCGCCCGCCAGCAGGGCCACCACCGCCTCGGCGGCCAGCATGCCCGACTTCATGGCGGTGTGGCTGCCCTTGATCTTCGGCACGTTCAGGAAACCGGCGGTGTCGCCGATCAGCACGCCGCCGGGGAAGGTCAGCTTGGGGATGGATTGCAGGCCGCCCTCGGAAATGGCGCGGGCGCCATAGGCGATGCGGCGGCCGCCCTCGAAGGTGGCGCGGATGGCGGGATGGGTCTTGAAGCGCTGGAACTCGTCGAATGGCGACAGATGCGGATTCTTGTAATCCAGGCCGATGACGAAGCCGACCACCACCTGATTGTCTTCCAGGTGATAGAGGAACGAGCCGCCATAGGTCTGGCTGTCCACGGGCCAGCCGACGGTGTGGACGATCTTGCCCTGGCTGTGCTTGGCCGGGTCGATCTCCCACAATTCCTTGATGCCGATGCCATAGGTCTGCGGATCGCAATCGGCGCGCAGGTTGAAGCGCTCGAACAGGGTCTTGGTCAGCGAACCGCGCACGCCCTCGGCGAAGATGGTCTGGCGCGCATGCAGTTCCATGCCCTGGGTGTAATTGGGGGTGGGCTCGCCGTCCTTGCCGATGCCCATGTCGCCGGTGGCCACGCCCTTGACGCTGCCGTCGTCGTGGTACAGCACCTCGGCCACGGCGAAACCGGGATAGATCTCGATGCCCAGTTCCTCGGCCTGAGCGGCCAGCCAGCGGCACAGATTACCCAAGCTGATGATGTAATTGCCGTGATTGTGCATCTGCGGCGGGGTCGGCAGCTTGATCGCCTTGCTTTCCGTCAGGAACAGGAAGCTGTCATCGGTGGCGGGCGTGTGCAGCGGCGCGCCCTTGGCCTTCCAGTCGGGAATCAGCTCGTCCAGGGCGCGGGTCTCGAAGCAGGCACCCGACAGGATGTGGGCGCCCACTTCCGAGCCCTTTTCCAGCACACAGACGCTCAAGTCCGGGTTCAGCTGCTTGATGCGGATGGCGGCGGACAGGCCCGAGGGGCCGGCGCCCACCACCACCACATCGAATTCCATCGATTCACGTTCCATCATCATCCCCCTGGACTTGGGTCTCTTGCTCTTTCGCGCGACAGCCCTTGCGTTTTAGCGTGCGGAGCGTCACGGTTCCACCTTCACGGGCGCCTCTATACCATCGAATTCAGAATGATACGAATCATTCAAATGCAGGGGTGCCCCACGATATTTTGTTAGCCGAGATGCCGCTGGATCAGTCCCTCGACCAATTGCTGCGCTGGTATATGGACGCCGGAGCCGACGAAGCCGTCGGTGAGGAGGCGGTGGACCGTTTCGCCCTGTCGGCACGCCCGGCGGTGCGGCCGGTGCCGCCGCCCGAGCCGGTTGCGGCACCGGTGCGTGCGGCCCCTCATGCCACCCATCCGCCCGTGCTGCATCCGGCTCCCGCCGGGGCGCAGGCGGTGTCGGGCACGGCGACGCATATCGCCGCCGAATGCAAGACGCTGGAGCAATTGCGCGCCGCCATGACGGCCTTCGACGGCCTGCCGCTCAAGGCCACCGCGCGTTCGACGGTGTTCGCCGATGGCAATCCCGAGGCTTCGGTGATGGTGATCGGCGAGGCGCCGGGCCAGGAAGAGGACCGCCAGGGTCTGCCCTTCGTCGGCAAGTCGGGCAAGCTGCTGGACCGCATGCTGGCTTCCATCGGCCTGGACCGCGACAGCGTCTATATAACGAATGTGGTGCCGTGGCGGCCCATCGAGAACCGTAAGCCGACCCCGGACGAGGTGGCGGTGTGCCTGCCCTTCGTCAGCCGCCATATCGAGCTGGTGGATCCCAAGCTGCTGCTGCTGCTGGGCGGCGCCTCGGCCTCGGCGCTGCTGGCCCGGCACGAGGGCATCAACCGCCTGCGCGGCCGCTGGTACGATTATGCCTCGCCGGGCCTGCCGCGCCCGGTTCCGGTGATGGCCACCTTCCACCCCGCTTATCTGCTGCGCACGCCCGCCGCCAAGCGCGAGGCATGGCGCGACCTGATCCAGGTGAAGAAGCGCCTGAATGCCGGGCACTGAGCCATGAGCGGGCCGGTGCTGGAGGTCTGGTCCTTCCGCGCCGGGGAATCCTGTTCCGCCCTGGTGCTGCCCGACGGCTGCCGCGACCTGATCCTGCGCCACCTGCCGGGCGGGCGGCCGCATTGGTTCGTCAGCGATCTGTCCCGTCAGCCTTATGATGTGGCGGTGGAAGCCGGAACCGTCATGCGCGGTTTCAGGCTGCTTCCCGGCACGCAGTTGTCGTCCGAGGCCGGGCTGTTGGCCGATTTGCAGGGGCGGGATGATGACGACGCCCAGATCCTGGCGCGGCTGGCGAACCACGCCCGTCAGGACCATCGGGTGGCCGAGGTGCTGGAATGTCTGGCGGAAACCAGCGTCGCCCAGGCGGCGCGGCGGCTGGGCGTCACGCCCCGCACCTTGCAACGCCTGCTGCGGACGGCCACCGGCCAGGACCCGGTGGCATGGGTGCAACTGGCGCGGGTCCGGCGGGCCGGGCGGGCGGTGGCGGCCCATGACGCGCCGCTGGCGGAACTGGCCGCCGATCATGGCTATGCCGATCAGGCCCACATGACCCGTGCCTTCCGCCGCTGGCTGGGAATCACCCCCGCCGGTCTGCGCCGCGACCCGGACCGTGCCGCCCTGCTGGCCGCCAGCGGTTACGGCTGATTCATCACCGGCGAGCAGATTTCCACCAGAAAGCCGTCGCGGTCCCGCACATAGGCCGTGGTCTGGCCCCACGGCATGTCCTGCGGGTCCTGGGCGTTGTCCGCTCCGGCGGCGATGGCGCGGGCATGGGCGGCGGCGACGTCGCCGGTTTCGAAGGCGATCTCGAACACCGGGGCGGCAGGATCGGCGTGGCCGGGCGCCTTGCCCAATTCGGCCAGCAACCGCCGGGACGCGAAGGACAGGGTGGTGGCGCCGGTGTCCAGTTCGCCGTAATCGCCGCTGTCATGCAGCATGCGGCGCTGGAGCCCGAAGGCGGCGGCGTAAAAATCCAGGCTGGCGGCGACGTCTTCCACATACAGGATGGTGTAGCGCAGTTTCACGATGGGCCTCCGTTGGCTGGGGTGTCCCACTCTAGCCGTGGCGGGACGACGGGTCTTGAACGAATGCGACATGTGCGGCGAGGGCAACATTGCCATTTCGTTGCCACAAATCGGCGGCATCGATAACGCCGATCAGTGCCGCGAGGCATTGAAATGCCGATTCTGCCTTTTTGTAATGCATTGAAAACTAACGGTTTTTTAAAAAAATCGAGCAATTCCGGACTCTGCGGGGTTGCTTGGGAGGCTCAGGTCATTTATAAAACCGTGCAGACAGTTCGATGTTTCCGATTAACCCTTAGAGGAGAACAGCCTTGCGCGACAGGCTCCTCCCGGCCGTGATGTTGGCGATCATGGCCGTGACCGCTCCGGCCCTTGCCGGTGAAACCAGCCCCGCCAAGGGAGCGGTTTCCCAGCAATTGGCCTCGGCCTCCGGCAGTGAGGGAACCCTCACCGCCGCGGTGATGCCCGGCATTGGACGCGAAGCCCGCGTCGCCTCGCTGCCCCGCCCGTTGTCCGCTTCGGATGCCGAAGCCTATGCGCGCGCCCTGAAGCTGCAGGCCGAGGGCCAGGTGGCCGCCGCCGACCGCGAATTGGCGCGGGTCAAGGACGACCTGCTCAAGGGCCACGTGCTGGCCCAACGCTATCTGGCGTCCGGCGCCAAGCCGAAATATCAGGAATTGCGCGCCTGGATGGCGGAATATTCCGACCTGCCCCAGGCGGAAGCCGTGCACAAGCTGGCCACCAGCAAGGGCATCAAGGGCTTTGGCGCCATCAAGGCGCCGGTCAAGGGCTCTCTCAAGGGCACCGGCATCGACACCTCCGATGGCGGCGCCAATTGGGAAATGGACGTTTACGACGCCGACCGCGGGTCGGCCAAGGCGCGGACCATCAAGTCCAAGTTCCGTTCGCTGCTGCGCAAGGATGATCCGGCCGCCGCTTTGGCGCTGATCACCGGCCCCGAGGCCAAGGCGCTGGACCGCGAGGACGTGGACGAGCTGAAGCTGGCCCTGGCCGCCGATCATTTCGCCAGCGGCCGCGATGCCGAGGCCGCCACCTGGGCCGCCCAGGTGGCCGAGCGTTCCGGCACCGAATATCCCGCCGCCCATTGGGTGGCCGGTCTGGCCCATTGGCGCCAGGGCAAGCCGGAAGAGGCCCGCCGTCATTTCGAGGAAATCGCCAACCGCGACGATTCCTCGCCGTGGATGGTGTCCGCCGCCGCTTTCTGGGCCGCCCGCGCCAATCTGGTGTCGCGCCGTCCCGAGGTGGTGAACCACTGGCTGGAGATCGCGGCCACCTATCCGCGCACCTTCTATGGCCTGATGGCCCGCCAGACCCTGGGCTACGAGACTTTGTTCTCGTGGGAGACCCCGCCCTTCACCGATGCCGATGCCGACGTGCTGATGCGGGTGCCCGGCACCCGCCGCGCCCTGGCCCTGGTGCAGTTGGGCGATTCCCAGGGCGCCGAGGACGAACTCCGCCGCTTCTATCCGCGTGCCACCAAGGGTGTCCGCCAGTCCATGCTGGTGATGGCCCAGGCGGGCGGCATGCCCGGTCTGGCCGTGCGGCTGGGCGGCATGGCCCCTGGTCTGGTCAACGACGCCGCGTCGTACCCGGTGCCGTCATGGACGCCGCGTGGCGGCTGGCAGATGGACAAGGCGCTGGTACTGGCCTTCGTGCGCCAGGAATCGTCGTTCAATCCCAAGGCCAAAAGCGGCGCCGGAGCGTCGGGCCTGATGCAGCTGATGCCTGCCACCGCCGCCTCCATGGCCGGTACCCACATCAAGGACAAGCTGCACGACCCCGAGCTGAATTTGGGGCTGGGCCAGAAATATCTGGGCAAGCTGCTGGCCGACGAACCGGTCAACGGCAATCTGCTGATGCTGGCCGCCGCCTATAACGCCGGTCCGGGCAAGCTGGGCCAGTGGCTGTCGGGCATGAAGCACAACAACGATCCGTTGCTGTTCATCGAAAGCATCCCCAGCCGCGAAACCCGCGCCTTCGTCGAACGCGTGATGACCAATTACTGGATCTACCAGTCGCGCCTGGGCCAGCAATCGCCGTCGCTGGAGGCCATCGCCGCCGGTGCCTGGCCGCTGTACGAGGGTGTCGACCCGGTGCCGCGCCGCAAGGGGCCGAAGATTTAAGGGGGTGCGGAAAACGTGCCGTCATTCCCGCGAAAGCGGGAATCCATGCATCCGCATTTCATATTTCGCGGGACCGCGTTGCTCTCGCCCCGGCATGGACACCCGCCTTCGCGGGTGTGACGTCGGCGGGAAGGCGGTTTTTCCGCAGCCAGCTAAAGATCTGACCGCATCGCGGTTCGGATCAAATCGGGGCGGCTCCAGGACGCCGTGGGCCGCCCCGATGCTTTTTCTTGCTCCGCACGGCGGCTGTGGTATGAAACCTCCCCATGCATATCCTTGAATTTGAAAAGCCCATCGCCGAGCTCGAGGGCAAGATCGAAGAGTTGCGGCACCTCGCGGATAACGGCGATGTCAACATCGCCGAAGAGGTCGCCCGTCTTCAGGCCAAGGTCGACAAGCTGCTGCGCGCGACCTACGCCAAGCTCACTCCGTGGCAGAAGACTCAGGTGGCCCGCCACCCCGAGCGGCCGCACGCGCTCACCGTCATCAAGTCGCTGATCAGCGATTTCACGCCGCTGGCGGGCGACCGCTGCTTCGGCGAGGACGAGGCCATCGTCGGCGGCCTTGGCCGTTTCCGCGGCCAGTCGGTGGTGGTCATGGGCCACGAAAAGGGCAACGACACCGAGTCGCGGCTCAAGCACAATTTCGGCATGGCCAAGCCCGAGGGCTACCGCAAGGCGGTGCGCCTGATGGAACTGGCCGACCAGTTCCAACTGCCGGTCATCACCCTGGTGGACACCGCCGGTGCCTATCCCGGCGTGGATGCCGAAGCGCGCGGCCAGGCCGAGGCCATCGCGCGGTCCATCGAAACCTGCCTGGACATCCGCACCGCCTTCGTGTCGGTGATCATCGGTGAAGGCGGTTCCGGCGGCGCCATCGCGCTGGCGACGGCCAATGCCGTGCTGATGCTGGAACATGCCATCTATTCGGTGATCAGCCCCGAAGGCTGCGCCGGTATCCTGTGGCGTTCCGCCGCCAATGCCAAGGACGCCGCCGACGCCCTGCGCCTGACCGCGCAGGACCTGCAACGCCTGGGAATCATCGACCAGGTGATCGCCGAGCCGCTGGGCGGCGCCCACCGCAATCCCGACCAGGCGCTGCAAAGCCTGTCCCAGGCCATCGACGGCGCCCTGCGCGAGCAGGCGGGCCTGGATGGCGGGGTGCTGCGGGCGCGGCGCCGCGACAAGTTCCTGGAAATGGGCCGGGCCGGTCTGGCCTGATCCGGCCGTTTGGCCGATTGTTTGCCGTCATGGCCGGGCTTGACCCGGCCATCCACGCCGCACCGCCCGGTGTATGGATGCCCGGATCAAGTCCGGGCATGACGATGATGGGTGGAACGCATGCTGATGCCCGAAAGTTCTGACATGACCGCCATCACCCCGGAACTCGCAATCGTCATCCCGGTCAAGAACGAGGCCGACAACATCCTGCCGCTGGTCGAGGAAATCCACGCCGCGCTGGAGGGCAAGGCCGAGTTCGAGATCATCTATGTGGATGACGGCTCGACCGACGCCACGCCGCAGCGTCTGGCCGAGGCCCAGGCCCGCTTCCCGCGCCTGCGCAGCCTGCGCCACCGCTTCAGCTGCGGCCAGAGCCAGGCCATCGCCACCGCCGTCAAGGCGGCGCGGGCGCCGGTCATCGCCATGCTGGACGGCGACGGCCAGAACGACCCGGCCGACATCCCCAACATGCTGGCGCGCTGGCGGGCCGAGCCCGAGGCGACGCGCGGCAAGCTGCTGATCGCCGGGTGGCGCGCCAACCGCAAGGACACCGCGTCCCGCCGCTGGGCGTCCAAGGCCGCCAACGCCATCCGTGTCGCCTGCCTCAAGGACGACACGCCCGATACCGGCTGCGGTTCCAAGCTGTTCCCGCGCGACCTGTTCCTGGACCTGCCGCGCTTTGACCACATGCACCGCTATCTGCCCGCCTTGACCCTCCGGGCGGGCGGCACGGTGGAATCGGTCAAGGTCAACCACCGTCCGCGCGGCGCCGGGGCCTCGAACTACAGCAATCTGCGCCGCGCCCTGGTGGGCGTGCCCGATCTGCTGGGCGTCATGTGGCTGATGCGGCGATCGCGCAATCCGGTTGTAGAAAGCCAATCGTGAGCCAGCGCCACCCCTTGCTTGATCCGCGCATCATCGTGCGCGGGCTGGTGCTGATCGCCACCATGGTGGCGGTGGGCTGGCTGTTCGAGGTGGTGGGCATCAAGTCCATGCTCAACACCGGCTGGGTCGATCAGGCGGTGCGCGGCCAGCAGGGGATGTATGGCGAGGCGCTGTACACGCTGCTGGGCGCCGTGGTGGTGGCGGTCGGCCTGCCCCGTCAGGCGGTGGCCTTCGGCGCCGCCTATGCTTTCGGGCCGTGGATGGGCACCGTCCTGGCCCTGGCCTCGACCATGCTGGGCTCGCTGGTCACCTTCTATTACGCCCGCTTCATCGGCCGCGACGCCCTGACCCGGCGCTTTCCCGACAAGATCGCCCGCATCGATTCCTTCCTGAGCGGCCACGAATTCACCATGGCGCTGGTGCTGCGGCTGTCGCCGCTGTCCCATAACGGCACCGCCAACGTGGCGGCGGGCGTGTCGGGCGTGCGGGCGGTTCCGTTCTTCGCTGGTTCCCTGCTAGGCTATGTGCCGCAGACATTGGTGTTCGTGCTGGCCGGTGCCGGGTTCGAACTGGACAAGACCTTGACCTGGACCCTGTCCGGGCTGCTGTTCGTGGGCTCTACCGTGCTGGGCATCTGGTTGTGGCGGCGGGTCCGCGCCGCCCGGGGTCTGCCGGACGAGGAAGAAGGGGGAAACTGATGCGCCGTCTCGCCGCCCTGGTTCTGGTCACCCTGCTGGCCGCCTGCCAGACGGCGGAGACGCCCGCCCGCCCCGAATTGTCGGCCCCGTCCGCCGCGCCCGCCCGTCCCGCCGCCCAAGCCTTCATCGGGCTGGAGCGCTCGCGGGCCGAGGCCAACAAGGACGACATCCTGAAATCCCAATTGTCCCGCCGCATCGCCGAGCTGGATCGCCGTGTCTATCGCGGCGTCACGGTCGAGGTGTGGGGCGGTCGTGCCTTGCTGATGGGGGCGGTGATCAAGCCCATGCAGCGGCGCAAGGCCGAGCAGGTGGCTGCCGCCCTGGACGGCATCGCCGAGGTGCAGAACGAATTGGTGCTGGCCGAGGACAAGGCGCTGGACGTGTTCGCCGCCGATCCGGCGCGGGAAGAGGCGGTACGTCAGGCCCTGGGTATCCAGGGCCGCAACGGCACCACCATCCGGGTGATCAACGGCGTCGCCTTCCTGCTGGGCGGCGCTCCCAGCGCCGAGGCGGTGGCGGCCATGAAGGCCGATGCCGGGACCGTGTCCGGCATCAAATGGGTGGTGTCGGCGCTGAAGATCGCGCGCTGATAAAATCCCTTTTGAAACAACCGGTTGCCGGTTTCGTATCCCAGGGTGCGAAAAAAGTGCGGCTTTCGCGCTTGACTCTTCTCCACCCCCCTCCTAGATCGTTGGCACTCCTCGGTCGAGAGTGCTAACAACGGCGCTGACTCCCCGAGACATCCTATTCGGATCGACTAGACCCGTCTGATGGAGGTTATTTATGAAGTTCCGCCCGCTCCATGATCGCGTGCTGGTGAAGCGCATCGACGCGGAAGAGAAGACCGCCGGTGGCATCATCATCCCCGACACCGCCAAGGAAAAGCCGATGCAGGGCGAAGTGATCGCCGTCGGTTCCGGTGTGCGTGGTGAGGACGGCAAGCTCGTCGCCCTCGACGTCAAGGCCGGCGACCGCATCCTGTTCGGCAAGTGGTCCGGCACCGAGGTCAAGATCGACGGCGCTGAGCTGTTGATCATGAAGGAATCCGACATCCTCGGCATCCTCGCCTAAAGCCTGCCCTTCCACTAAATCCATTAGAGGTTAACGAACATGGCTGCCAAGGAAGTCAAGTTTTCCACCGAAGCGCGCACCAAGATGCTGCGCGGCGTCGACATTCTGGCCGACGCGGTCAAGGTGACCCTGGGCCCGAAGGGCCGCAACGTCGTGATCGAGAAGTCCTTCGGCGCTCCGCGCATCACCAAGGACGGTGTCTCGGTCGCCAAGGAAATCGAGCTGGCCGACAAGTTCGAGAACATGGGCGCCCAGATGGTGCGCGAAGTGGCCTCGAAGACCGCCGATCTGGCCGGTGACGGCACCACCACCGCCACCGTGCTGGCCCAGGCCATCGTCCGCGAGGGCGTCAAGGCCGTCGCCGCCGGCCTGAACCCGATGGACCTGAAGCGCGGCATCGATCTGGCCGTCGCCGCCATCATCGCCGACGTCAAGTCGCGTTCGCGCAAGGTCTCGACCAACGAAGAGATCGCCCAGGTCGGCACCATCTCGGCCAATGGCGAGCGCGAAATCGGCGCCATGATCGCCAAGGCGATGGAAAAGGTCGGCAACGAGGGTGTGATCACCGTCGAAGAAGCCAAGGGCATGGACACCGAGCTGGATGTCGTCGAAGGCATGCAGTTCGATCGCGGCTATGCCTCGCCGTACTTCGTGACCAACGCCGAGAAGATGACCGTCGAGCTGGATGCCCCGTACATCCTGCTGTTCGAAAAGAAGCTGTCCGGCCTGCAGCCGCTGCTGCCGGTGCTCGAGTCGGTGGTGCAGTCGGGCCGTCCGCTGCTGATCATCGCCGAGGACGTCGAGGGCGAAGCCCTGGCCACCCTGGTGGTCAACAAGCTGCGTGGCGGCCTGAAGGTCGCCGCCGTCAAGGCTCCGGGCTTCGGCGATCGCCGTAAGGCCATGCTGGAAGACATCGCCATCCTGACCGGTGGTCAGGTCATCAGCGAAGACCTCGGCATCAAGCTGGAAACCGTCACCTTGGACATGCTGGGCACCGCCAAGCGCGTGACCATCACCAAGGAAGACACCACCATCGTCGATGGTGCCGGCTCCAAGGGCGACATCGAAGCCCGCTGCAAGCAGATCCGTGCTCAGGCCGAAGAGACCTCTTCGGACTACGACCGCGAGAAGCTGCAGGAGCGTCTCGCCAAGCTGGCCGGCGGCGTGGCCGTCATCAAGGTCGGCGGCGCCTCGGAAGTCGAGGTGAAGGAGCGTAAGGATCGCGTCGACGACGCCCTGCACGCCACCCGCGCCGCGGTTGAAGAAGGCATCGTCCCCGGCGGCGGTACCGCCCTGCTGTACGCCGTCAAGGCGCTGGCCGGCGTGTCCTTCGCCAACAACGACCAGAAGGTCGGCATCCAGATCATCCGCCGCGCCCTTCAGGCTCCGCTGCGTCAGATCGCCGAAAACGCCGGCTTCGACGGCGCCGTTGTCGCCGGCAAGCTGCTGGAATCCACCGAAGCCAATTTCGGCTTCGATGCTCAGACCGGCGAATACACCGACATGATCAAGGCCGGCATCATCGATCCGACCAAGGTGGTCCGTTACGCTCTGCAGGACGCCGCTTCGGTGGCCGGCCTGCTGATCACCACCGAGGCCATGATCGCCGAGAAGCCCAAGAAGGATGCTCCGGCCATGCCGGACATGGGTGGTATGGGCGGCATGGGCGGCATGGACTTCTAAGTCCGGCCAACCAGCCTCACCGCTGATCAAGCACCCCCCTTCCCGTATGGGAAGGGGGGTGTCTTTTTGTGTGATTTTTATTCCGTGCTTTGAAACCGGGCGTGGTTTCAGTAGCTTTTGCAGGGAAAACCATTCCGGGGGGAAGTGGGGCGTGGGCAAGATACCCGCCTGGGCCGGAGCCGTGGTCACCGTCCTGCTGGTGTTGGGACTGACAATGGTGTTCGATCGCCTGGAGGCCGCGCGCTTCCAGTCGGAGCAGCGCGCCCTGGTTCTCGACCGTCTGTCCACCAAGCGCGCCGCCCTGGAAGCCAGCCTGAACGCCCGCCTGCATCTGGTGCGCGGCCTTGCCGCCTTTGTCCAGACGGGCGATGCGGTGACCGAGAACCGGTTTTCCAGCTATGCCCGCAACCTGCTGGCCGGGCGCGCCGATATCCGCGGCCTGGTGCTGGCGCCGGACAACGTCATCCGTTACGTCTATCCGCTGGAAAACAACGTCACGGCGCTGGGTATCGATTTGATGGCGGTGCCGCGTTTCGTGCCCATCATCCGCCAGACCATCGAGACCAACCGCCTGACCGTGGCCGGTCCGGCGGCGCTGGTGCAGGGCGGTACCGGACTGATCGGCCGCATGCCCATTTTTCAGCAGGCGGAGGGCAAGCGCAGCCTGTGGGGGCTGGCGATCATCGTACTCGACGTGCCGTCGCTGCTGGCCGAGGCCGGTCTGCTGGACGATCCGGTGCAGGATTACGCCATCCGTGGCCGCGACGGTCTGGGGGCGCAGGGCGAGGTATTCTTCGGCGATGCGGCCATGTTCGGAGTGTCGCCGGTCATGCTGGACGTCACCCTGCCCAACGGCTCGTGGCAGATGGCGGCGGTGCCCAGCGGCGGCTGGCAGGATGCCTCGCCGCGCCGCCTGGCCTTGCTGGCGGCGGGCGGCGTGCTGGCGCTGTTGGCGGGCTTGGCTGTGCACGGGCTGCTGTCGCAGGCGGTACGGCTGCGCCGCGCTGTCGCCGCCAGCCGGGCGTCTGAGGCGCAGTTGCGCCGGGCGGTGGACGCCCTGGTCAGCTCCAATACCGAACTGGAGCGTTTCGCCTATGTGGCGTCGCACGATCTTCAGGAACCGCTGCGCACCATCACCAGTTTCGCCCAATTGCTGGAACGGCGGTCGCGGCAGCGTTTGCAGCCCGAGGATTTGGATTATCTGCATTTCATCGTCGCCGGGGCCAAGCGCATGCATGCCCTGGTCAACGATCTGCTGGCCTATTCGCGGGTGACCAACCGGGGCGCGCCCTTCGTGCGCATCGACACCGCCACCCTGCTGGACCGGGTGTTGCAGAACCTGCACGACAGCATCGCCGCCGCCGGGGCCAGCGTCGAGGTCGGGGCGTTGCCGCCGGTTCAGGGCGACGAGATGCAACTGGCGCAGCTGTTCCAGAATCTGGTGGGCAACGCGGTCAAATTCCGCCGCCCCGGCCAGAACCCGCATATCCGCATCGATGCCAACGTGGACGCTCAGGGTATCCGTTTCGCGGTGATTGATGACGGCATCGGCATCGAGGCCGAATACCGCGAGCACATCTTCACTATCTTCAAGCGCCTGCATCCCGGCGAAACCTATCCCGGCACCGGCATCGGCCTGGCCATCTGCAAACGCATCGTCGACCGCCATGGCGGCCGCATCTGGGCCGAGGAAGGTCCCGAAGGCGGCGCCGCCTTCTGCTTCACCCTGCCCGCCGTCCCGGTGGAGCGGCTGGACGCCGCCGCCTAGATGGCGCTACCATTGCCGTCAGGATCATTGCCGGGCTGCCTGCCATGTTCGGGTTCTTCAAGGACAAGTTCGAAAAGGACGCGCAGGCCGCCATCGAGCGCCGCGCCCGCCAGCTGGCGCCCGACAAGGCGCCGAAGCGTGCGTCCCCGCCCGCTCCCAAACCCGCTCCCGAGCCCGAGGGCGACCGCGCCGCCGCCATCACCCACATGCAGTCGCAGGTGCGGGATTTCGTTACCCCGGAACGTCAGGCGCTGATCGCCAACGCCATGGCGGTGCACCGCGCCAAACAGAAGATCCTGGCCGATCTGGACGATGAAAGCCGGGCCAAACTGGTGGCCATGGCCATCACCACCCTGCTGCACCAGGACAGTCCCCCCGACAAGACCAAGAAGTAACAGGAAGCCAGCCCTTGTCCGTCAATCCCGCCGAACTTGCCCAGGGTGTCCTGGCCGGAAACCGCCGCGCCCTGGCCCGTGCTATCACCCTGATCGAATCCACCCGTACCGACCACCGCGAAGCCGCCGAGGCGCTGCTGCATCAATTGCTGCCCCATGCCGGGCGCAGCGTGCGCATCGGCATCACCGGCGTGCCCGGCGCGGGCAAGTCCACCTTCATCGAGGCGTTCGGCCTGCACGTGGTGGACAAGGGCCATCGGCTGGCGGTGCTGGCGGTGGACCCGTCCAGCCCGCGCACCGGCGGCTCGATCCTGGGCGACAAGACCCGCATGGAGGAATTGTCGCGCGACGAACGCGCCTTCATCCGCCCCAGCCCGTCGGGCTGCACGCTGGGCGGTGTCGCCCGGCGCACGCGCGAGGCCATGCTGGTGTGCGAGGCCGCCGGATATGACGTCATCGTGGTCGAGACCGTGGGCGTCGGCCAAAGCGAGACGGCGGTGGCCGACATGGTGGACATGTTCCTGCTGCTGCTGGTCCCCGGCGGCGGCGACGAATTGCAGGGCATCAAGAAGGGCATCGTCGAACTGGCCGACGCGGTGATCGTCAACAAGGCCGATGGCGATCTGGCCCAGGCGGCCAATCGCGCCGCCCGCGACTACAAGAACGCCCTGCACCTGCTGGCGCCCACCAATGCCGCCTGGACGGTGCCGGTGCTGACCTGCTCGGCGCTGGAGCAGGCGGGCATCGACACGGTGTGGGACAGCGTCGGCACCTATCGTCAGGCCATGGAAGGCTGTGGCGCCTTCGCCGGGCGCCGCTCTGCCCAGGCACGCGCCTGGATGTGGAACGAAGTGGCGGAAACCCTGATGCAGGCACTGAAGGACGATCCCCGCGTGGCCGAGCTGTTGCCCGCCATGGAACGGGACGTGGCGGGCGGAGCTGTCGCCCCCGGCCGTGCCGCCCGGCAATTGGTGGCGACCTTCCGCCACGCGTTGAGCGGGTAAAGCCGTACCCGACGAATCTCGGCGGCATGTCCTCTGCGCCCATTGAGGGTGCGGCCTAGCGAGCGGATGCTCGCGCCCGGCGAGGGGAAATGATGAAGACTAGCCGGTGATGCACGCATAGGGCATCACCGGCTAGGAAAAGTTCCGACTGTATGCGGCGGCGTCTTTGCGGCGCGGCATTTGTCGGAGTATGGTAAGTATGCCCCCTTAGAAGTGTCCCGGGACCAATCGTCGATGAATACCCAGCCTTCAGCCCAGGATCTCCTCGTTCTCAAGAAGGAACTGGTTGGTCTGTTCGGCCATTTGCAGAAAATCCGCAAAGAGCTGGCGGCGTTGAATCCTCCCGGGGCGCCCGATCATTTCGGCTCCATGTCCGAACAGCTGGATGCCATTGTCGATGCCACCGAGGGCGCCACCAATACCATCATGGAAAGCATGGAGGGGGTGGACAACCTGATGAACGAGGCCCGGTCCTATTGCCAGGGCGGCAAGCTGGGCGATATCTTCGATCAGGTCACCGACAAGGTGAACGTGGTGTTCGAAGCCTGCTCGTTCCAGGACATCACCGGCCAGCGCATCACCAAGGTGGTCAATTCCCTGAAATTCGTCGAGGAACGCATCAACGCCATTATCTTCACCTGGGGCCGTGACGAGCTGACCAAGGTGGTGGTCGAGATCAAGGAAGACAAGGATCCGGACAAGAAGCTGCTGCATGGTCCGCAGCTTCCCGGTCAGGGCATTTCCCAGACGGATGTGGACAAGATGTTGTTGGACCAGTCCGACATCGACAAATTGTTCGGGTGATTTTGTCGGCCTCAGGCGCGATGCCAAGGCGTGACTCCAAACGCTTGAGAAAGAATCGGAATCCGCTTGACGCAGGGCGCTTCGCCCCGTAAAAACGCGGCTTCCCCGGTCTAGAACCGGGACCGGATTACCTTGCGCGGAACAGTGCCGCGCCGAAAAACAAGAGGATGTCAACCATGGCCCGTCGTTGCTCCATCACCGGCAAGGGCGTTCTGACCGGTAACAACGTCAGCCACGCCAACAACAAGACCCGCCGCCGCTTCCTGCCGAACCTGCAGGAAACCTCGGTGCTGTCCGATGCCCTGGGCCAGATGGTCCGTCTGCGCGTCACCACCCGTGGCCTGAAGACCATCGAGCACAATGGCGGTCTGGATGCCTTCCTGCTGACCACCAACGATTCCGTTCTGCCGACCGAGTCCCGCCGCCTGAAGAAGCGCGTGCAGGCCGCTCTGGCCAAGAAGCAGGCCGCTGCCGCCGTCTAATCGGTCGCGCCGCTTCGCGGATGTTTTGCCAAGGCCCCAGGGGAAACCCTGGGGCCTTTCGGCGTTTCTGGGGAAGCGGTTCTTAGCAACACAGACGCCACGAATGCCCGCCATGGCGGGCCACGGAACACACGGACAAAAGCAAAGTTGAAGACGGCTTGTGTCCGTGCTGTCCGTGGGCGGCAGAGCCGCCATCCGTGCGGTCCGTGTTGCTGGAAAAGATTGCCCGCCGAACCTCCCCACGTATCCGCGAAGACCTAAGCAAAAAGGGCGCCCGATGGGCGCCCTTGTCGTGTCGGTGGGAGCTGACGCTTACTTCGCCGCCTCGTTGGGATCGACGAACAGCACGTTGACCTCGACCGCGTTGGGATCGGGGCGTTCCAGGATGATGCGGAAACCGGCGGTGCCGCCGGGGTCCAGGGCGGTGACCGGCGGCTGCGCCTGCTTTTCCTGCACCACATTCTTGTCGCGGTCCAGCAGCACCAGCTTCATGGTCGGCACCGGGCGTTCGCGGTCCGAGATGTTGGCGATGATGCCGCGCACGATCAGCACCTCGACCTCGTTCTGCACGAAGCGTTCGGGGGTGCCGGCGTTGCGCAGTTCCAGACCGGCGCCGGGGCGTTCGTGCCGCAGGCCCGCCTGGGTCAGCAATTCGTGGGCGGGCGGCCACAGGCCGACCACCTTGTCCTGGAAGTAATAGACGGCGCCCGCGCCCGCGCCCAGCAGCAGCAGGACCAGCAGGAACCACAGGAAGCCGGTACCTTTCTTGCCGCCCGAATTCTGGCTGAACATGTCGGGGACCGGCTTGGGCGGCAAATCGATGTCCAGATCGTCATTCGATTGCGGCGCGGCGTTCAGCTTGGGCTTGGGGCCGAAATCGGGAATCGGCGGCTCGTCCATGTCCAGATCCATGTCGGAATCGCGCGAAGGCGCGCGGAAGACCGGCTGGTCCAGATCGGGCTCGGGGGCCGAGAACATGGGGCGGGGTTCGGGTTCCGGCTCCGGCATGGGGGCCGGGCGCGGCGGCGGCGGGAACGATCCCTCGTCCAGGCCGAAATCGTCGCGCGGCGCACTGGCCGCCTGGAACCACTTATGACCGCACTTGGCGCATTTCAGCGTTCGCCCCGAAGGCAACAAAGCCTTGTCGGGGACGGAGAAATTGGTGGCACAGTTGGGACAACTGATGAGCATGGGACGGGACAGCCAAACCCAAGACGAACTTCCTTATAGGACTATCCCAAAACCAACACAAGCGCGCGCTGGACGAAAGCCAGCAGCGCGTGTCATCCTTTGCGCCATCGGGAGTAGCTATTGTGCGTCGTCGCCCTCGGGGGGAACATATCATCCGATTCGACGGAGTCGGATTGCGCTATGGCCTGGGGCCTGAAGTGCTCCAGGACATCAGCTTCGCTTTGCCGTCTGGATCGTTTCATTTCCTGACCGGGCCTTCGGGCGCGGGCAAATCCTCGCTGCTGCGCCTGATGTATTTGGGGCTGCGCCCGACGCGTGGCCGCGTGGTGCTGTTCGACAAGGACATCGCCCTGACCAAGCGCTACGAACTGCCCGCCCTGCGCCGCCGTGTCGGCGTGGTGTTCCAGGATTTCCGCCTGCTCGATCATCTGTCGGCGCTGGACAACGTGGCGTTGCCGCTCAGGACGCGCGGGGTCAAGGAATCCGAGGTGCAGAAGCACGTCCCGGAATTGCTGGGCTGGGTCGGGCTGGCCGACCAGTTGCACGCCAAGCCGTCCACCCTGTCGGGCGGGCAAAAGCAGCGCGTCGCTATCGCCCGCGCTGTGATCGGCCGCCCCGATCTGTTGCTGGCGGACGAGCCGACCGGCAACGTGGACGACCATATCGCCATGCGCCTGCTGCATCTGTTCGAGGAACTGAACAAGCTGGGCACCACCATCGTCATCGCCACCCACAACGAAGGGCTGGTGCAGCGCTTTTCCCACCATAACCGCCTGCATCTGGAGCACGGCACCGTGCACACGGTCGAGGAGACGCGCTGATGCTGGGCCGCCGCTCGGATTTGCCGCTCAAGGACGATGCCACCTCGCGCTTCCTGCCGTGGCTGGTGGCGCTGATGGTCTATTTGTCGGCGGTGGCGGTGGCCGGAACCTTCGTGCTGGCCGGGCTGGTCAGCCGCTGGGATCATGACGTCGCCGGAACCTTGACGGTGCAGGTGGCGCCGGTGCCGGGCGAGGCGGGCGAGATGCTGACCGACGATCGGGTGCGCCAGGCGGTGGATTTGCTGCGGCGGACGCCGGGGGTCAAATCGGCCCGCGCGCTGGACAAACAGCAGTTGATCGCCTTGCTGGAGCCGTGGCTGGGCAATGCCGAGGTGGTGCGCGACCTGCCGCTGCCGCGCCTGATCGACGTTTCCGTCGATCCCGAGGCACGGGTGGACATGGGCGATCTGTCCGAACGGCTGAGCAGCACCGTGCCCGGCGCCAGCCTGGACGATCACCGCGTCTGGCTGTCGCGGCTGATCAACCTGTCGCTGACCACGCAATGGGTGGCCATCGGTATCGTGGTGGTGATCGGCGGCGTGACCTCGGCCACCGTGGTCTACGCCACCCGCACCGGCATGGCGGTGCACAAGGGGGTGATCGAGGTGTTGCACCTGATCGGCGCCCATGACGATTACATCGCCCGGCAATTCGCCGACCGCGCCTTTTCCCTGGGCTTTTCCGGCGGGCTGATCGGTCTGGCGCTGGCGGTGCCGACCCTGGGCGCCATCGGCTGGGCGGCGCGCCGGGTGGAAGGCGGCTTCCTGCCCAGCCTGTCGCTGCCCATTTCGGGATGGGTGGTCATCGCGCTTTTGCCGTTGGCGGCGGCGCTGCTGTCCATGTATACCGCCCGCCTGACCGTACACGGAACCCTGGCCCGGATGCCATGACTCCCGTTGATCCTTCCCCGTCCTCCCGCCCCCGGCCGCTGCTGCGGCCCCTGTTGCGGGTGGGCGGCGTGCTGGTTTCTGTTTTGGTGACGGCCGCCGGGGCGTGGGCCTTGGGCTTCCTGTGGTTCGTCGCCACCCTGCCGTCGCGGGTCGAGGATACCGCCAGCCGCACCGATGTGATCGTGGTGTTGACCGGCGGCAGCGAACGCCTTGCCACCGGTCTGAACCTGTTGCGGGACGGCGTGGCCGATCGCCTGTTCATCTCGGGCGTGCATCGCGGCGTCGATGTGGATGACATCCTGAAGGTCGGCCACGGTCACCGGCCCGAGCTGGCCGCCGCCATTGAGCTGGGTTACGCCGCCGACGATACCGTGGGCAACGCCGTGGAAACCGCCCGCTGGGTGATCCGGCACGACATCCGCTCGTTGCGGCTGGTGACCGGCGCTTATCACATGCCGCGCAGTCTGGTGGAATTCCGCCGCGCCCTGCCCGATGTGACGATCATTCCCCATCCGGTGTTCCCCGAAGGGGTGAAAAGCCGCGAATGGTGGCGCTGGCCGGGAACTGCGGCCTTGCTTGCCACCGAATATTCGAAGTATCTGGCAGCAGAAATACGCCATTGGTTCCTGCCGAGGAAGACCGCCCCGTGACCGCACTCCGCTCCGCGCTGTTCGCCGCCCTGTTCAATTTGTGGACCCTGGTCCTGGGTACCCTGTATCTGCCGCTGCTGCTGTGTCCGCCGGGCGTGGTGGCGGTGGCGGCGCGGTTCTGGGTGCGCGGTGTCTTCGTGCTGCTGCGGCTGCTGTGCGGCTTGCGCTACCGGGTCGAGGGCGAGGTGCCCAAGGGTGCCGCCCTGGTGGCGGCCAAGCATCAATCGACCCTGGAAACCTTTGCCTTCTGGCTGATCCTGAGTGACCCGGCGGTGATCCTGAAGCAGGAATTGCTGCGCATTCCCATCTTCGGCTGGTACCTGGGCAAGACCGGGGTGATCGCCATCGACCGCGCGGCGGGCATGAAGGCGTTGAAGGAGATGGTCAAGGGCGCTGAGGCGGCGGTGACGGCGGGCCGTCAGGTGCTGATCTTCCCCGAAGGCCATCGCCACGACGTGGGGGCGCCGCCCGAGTACCATACCGGTATCGCCATGATCTATACCGGGCTGAATCTGCCCTGCGTGCCGGTGGCGCTGAATTCCGGCCTGTTCTGGGGGCGCGGCTCGCTGGCCAAGCGGCCGGGCGAGGTGGTGATCCGTTTCCTGCCGCCCATCGAGGCCGGTCTGGACCGCAAGACCTTCATGGCCCGCCTGCAAGATGCCATCGAACCGGCCACCGCCGAACTGGCCGCCGAGGCCCGCGCCCGCTGGCCGCATCTGCCGCGCTGATCCGTTTTGGCGCCGACGCCCCACGGAAGGAATTCCGTGGGGCGTTTGTTTTTCTCCCCTGTGGATAAAAGTGTGGATTCCGCGGGGTTGCTGGCTTCCGGAGGGCTGTGGAAAAGCGGGATAAGTGGGGGCGGGGCAGGCGGATCAACCACTTATCCTGTGTACACGAAAGTGCCTCGGCAATCCTTGACGGCGGCCTTGCTCCGCGCCTAGAGTCCGGCCCCAACCCGGCAGAAATCCTCAGTTACACAACTTTTTCGGCTTGCGCGCCGGGGCGCCAGCCGTGGGTAAAGGAATTGGAATGACGCAGGTAGCCGCCATCTCCCAGCAGATTTGGGATATGAAGTATCGCTTCAAGACGGCCGAAGGCGAGCCTGTGGACAAGACCATCGAGGATACTTGGCGCCGCGTCGCCGTTTCCCTGGCCTCGGTGGAAGAAAACCCGGCGGAATGGAGCGAGCGCTTCTTCGACGCCATGCGCGATTTCAAGATGCTTCCGGCCGGCCGCATCTTCTCGGGCGCGGGCACTGAACGCCGCGTCACCCTGTTCAACTGCTTCGTCATGGGCGATATCCCCGACGACATGGAAGGGATCTTCGAGCATCTGAAGCAGGCCGCGCTGACCATGCAGCAGGGCGGCGGCATCGGCTACGATTTCTCGACCATCCGGCCCAAGGGCGCGCCGGTCAAGGGCGTGGGCGCCGACGCCTCGGGGCCGCTGTCGTTCATGGATGTGTGGGACGCCATGTGCAAGACCATCATGAGCGCCGGCTCGCGCCGTGGCGCCATGATGGCGACCATGCGCTGCGACCACCCCGACATCGAAGCCTTCATCGACGCCAAGCGCGAGCCCGGTCGCCTGCGCATGTTCAATCTGTCGGTGCTGGTCACCGATCCGTTCATGCAGGCGGTGCGCGACAATTCCGACTGGGAACTGGTGTTCGACGGCACCGTCTACAAATCGCTGCCCGCCCGCGCCCTGTGGGACAAGATCATGCGGGCGACCTACGCCTATGCCGAGCCGGGCGTGATCTTCATCGACCGCATCAACCGCCGCAATAATCTGTGGTATTGCGAGACCATCCACGCCACCAACCCCTGCGGCGAACAACCGCTGCCGCCCTATGGCGTCTGCCTGTTGGGCTCCATCAATCTGGCCAAGCTGGTGAGCGATCCCTTCGCCGACAACGCGCGGCTGGACATGGAAAGCTTGCGCGGGCTGGTGCGCACCGCCGTGCGCATGATGGACAACGTCATCGACGTGTCGCGTTTCCCGCTGCCCATGCACGAGGCCGAGGCCAAGTCCAAGCGCCGCATCGGCCTGGGCATCACCGGTCTGGCCGACGCGCTGATCCTGTGTGGCGCCCGCTACGGCGGCAAGCAGGCGGTCAAGCTGACCGAGGAATGGATGGCCGCGGTGCGGCGCGAATCCTATCTGGCCTCGGTGGAACTGGCGCAGGAAAAGGGTTCGTTCCCGCTGTTCGACAAGGACCAGTATCTGGCGGGCGAGAACGTCCAGGATCTGGACGCCGACGTCCAGGCGGCCATCGCCGAGCACGGCATCCGCAACGCGCTGCTGACTTCGATCGCGCCCACCGGCACCATCTCGCTGTTCGCCGACAACGTGTCGTCGGGCCTGGAGCCGGTGTTCAGCTTCACCTACATGCGCCAGGTGCTGCAAACCGATGGTACCCGCCGTCAGGAAGAGGTCAGCGATTACGCCTACCGCCTGTTCCGCCGCATGAAGGGCGAGGCCGCCGAACTGCCGTCGGCCTTCGTCGATGCGCAAAGCCTGACCCCGGCCGAGCATGTGGTCATGCAGGCGGCGGTGCAGAAGTACATCGACAGCTCGATCTCGAAGACCATCAACGTTCCCGAAAGCATCGCCTTCGAGGAATTCCGTGACGTCTACGAAAAGGCCTATGATTTGGGCTGCAAGGGCTGCACCACCTATCGCCCCAACGACATCACCGGCTCCGTGCTGGAGGTGAAGAAGGAGGAGAAGAAGGCCGAGGCCGAGCCCGAACTGCCGCTGAACGCCCCCAAGCCCAAGGCCCAGGACTTCATCGAGGCGGGCGGCATCGTGCACCTGACCAAGCCGTTGGACCGGCCCGAGGCCCTGCCCGGCAGCACCTTCAAGGTGCGGTGGCCGGACAGCGAGCACGCCATGTACATCACCATCAACGATGTCATCGAAAACGGCCGCCGCCGTCCGTTCGAGGTGTTCATCAATTCCAAGAACATGGAGCATTTCGCCTGGACCGTGGCCCTGACCCGCATGATCTCGGCGGTGTTCCGGCGCGGCGGCAACGTGGCCTTCGTGGTCGAGGAACTGAAGGCGGTATTCGACCCGCGCGGCGGCCAATGGATGGGCGGCCGTTACGTGCCGTCGCTGCTGGCGGCCATCGGCGACGTCATCGAACGCCACATGATCGACATCGGCTTCCTGCCCGACCCCAAGAAGTCGCGCGAGGAGCCCGATCTGGTGGCCGAGCCCAAGCAGGTGGTGAACTTTGGCGAGGCGCGCCTGCGCCACTGCCCCAAATGCAACCAGCCCTCGCTGGTGCGGTCCGAGGGCTGCGATTCCTGCCTGTCCTGCGGGTATTCCAAGTGCGGGTGACGTTTTAATCCCGGCATATCTATCGGTGTGGGGCGGCCTGATGGCCGCCCCTGCGATTGACCATCCCAGGCCGCCGTGAAATTCTGGACACCTGTGGGGGATGGGGCAAAGCGGTGGCGCCAGATGGAACTGGATGTGGAACAGGCGCGGCGCGCCCTTGAAGCCAATCCGGGACAGGCCGAGGCCTGGCACGAATTGGGGCTGGCCCTGGCGGCGGCGGGTGACGGGGCCGGGCTGCTGGCTTTGGCCGATCTGGCAGCCGGGCCGTTCCGCGACGCGGTGATCTTCGCCCACAATGTGATCAAGGATCTGGCCCTGCGTGGCCGTTGGGACGCTGTGCGTCGTCTGGCGGCCATCCTGCCGCCGCAGCGGCGCGAGCACGCCTTGGCGCTGTATTACAGCGGCTGTGCCGAGGTGGCGGCGGGCGACCATGTGGCGGCGCTGGATCGCTTCCACGCCTTCCAGCAATCGGTGCTGCCCCGTGCCGCCGAGTTCCCGCTGGGCGATCCGGCCTTCAACCTGATCTTCCGCCAGGGCGTCCTGGTCGAGCCGTTGCCGCTGGTGCGCGGCCTTGCCGTCATGCCGCTACCGTCCACGCCGCCACTGACTTTCGTCGGCGACGGTGCGGCGGGGCCGTTCCCCTTCGTGCTGCTGCATGTGCTCGACACCCGTTATTTCCACCGCTTCGCCGCCGAGTTGTGTGCCGGGCATGCGGCGGCGGGGCTGGTGGTGCCGCTGCATTTCCATGTGGCAGCGGCGGATGAGACCGTCCCCGAGGTGTTCGGGCAATTGCGCCGCGCCCATCCCGCCTTGCGGCTGGGCCTGAGTGTGGAGCCGCGCGGGCCATGGGATGGTCCGGTCTATTACACCTGTGCCCGCTTCATGATCATGTCGCATCTGCTGGACCGCTACGGCTGTCCGGTACTGGCCAGCGATGCCGACATCCTGCCGGTCACGCCCGCCGCCACGCTGTTCGCCGCCGCCGCCGGTGCCGATTTCGCCTGTTTCGAGACCGGGCGCACCGAACCGGCCTCGGTCTATCAGGCCAGTATCATGGTGTTCGATTCCGGCGCCCGCAGCCGGGCGCTGACCGCCGACCTGACCCGCTTCTGCGCCCTCAAGCTGGGCATGCCGCAGGCGCTGTCGTGGATGCTGGATCAGGCCGGGCTTTTTTCGCTGCTGACCCAGCGTCGGGCCGACGATCCCGGCTTCCGTTTTCAGGCCCTGGACCGGGCCTTGGGCATGCCCTTGGACCAGGCGACGCGGCAGCTCAGTTCGGACGCGGAAAAGCTGTCCCTCATGTCCGGAAATTGAACGCCGCGACCGCACCAAGATTTCATCTCCGAGAAAATTTCAGCTTAGGCGTACCAGCCTGCGGCGATTTGCAGTATATGGGGCTGCTTGGGCGCGGCCCGAGTCGGTGATCACACGCTAAGTCATTGTTTCCAAACGGCGGATGGCCGCAGATCGAATAGGGGTGCCCCATGGAGTTTTTCCGCCGTCTGACCTTCCTGGTGTGCACCCCGGCCTTCGACCCGGACGATCTTGAAGGCCACCGCGTCGAGCAGATCATTTCCGAGGTCGAGCGCCTGGGGTTCGAGGTGGTGCGTGCGCGGCGCATCCACGATGCCGAGCTGGCGGTGCAGACCGACGCCGCCATCGGCTGCGTGCTGGTGGATTGGGACAAGAACGGCCAGGGCGGCGAGGCCCCGGCGCTGATCGACCTGATGCGCCGCCGCGGCCTGGAAATGCCCATCGTCATCCTGGTGCGCGGCGAGCGCTTCGAGGACATCCCGGTGGACGTGCTGGATTACATCGACGGCTATGTCTTCCTGGCCGAGGAGACGCCGACCTTCATCGCCCGCAATCTGGTCAGCCGCCTCAAGCAATTCGCCGAGACCCTGAAGACGCCGTTCTTCGGTGCCCTGGTGGATTTCCAGGAAGAGGGCAACCAATTGTGGACCTGCCCCGGCCATAACGGCGGCATCTTCTATAACCGCAGCCCCATCGGCCGGATCTTCGTCGAGCATCTGGGCGAGGCGGTGTTCCGCGACGATTTGGACAATTCGGTGCTGGAGCTGGGTGATCTGCTGATCCACGAAGGCCCGGCGTTGCAGGCGCAGAAGCAGGCGGCGGAAATCTTCGGCGCGGAAAAGACCTATTTCGTGCTCAACGGCACCTCGGCTTCCAACAAGATCGTGCTGTCGGCGCTGGTGGCCGAGGATGATCTGGTGCTGTTCGACCGCAACAACCACAAGGCCGCCCATCACGGCGCCCTGCTGCTGGGCGGCGGTATTCCGATCTTCCTGGAAACCGACCGCAACGCCCAGGGTCTGATCGGCCCCATGTACAGCGACGCCTTCGATGAAGAGGCGATCCGCGAGAAAATCCGCACCAATCCGCTGGTCAAGGACCCGGAGGCCTGGAAGAAGCCGCGCCCCTTCCGCGTGGCGGTGGTCGAACAATGCACCTATGACGGCACCATCTACAGCGCCGAGATGATCCTGAGCCGCATCGGCCATCTGTGCGACTACATCCTGTTCGACGAGGCGTGGGCGGGCTTCCTCAAGTTCCATCCGCTGTTCAAGGGCTGTTACGGCATGGGGTTGCAGGGGCTGGGCGAGGATTCGCCCGGCATCATCTCGACCCAGTCCACCCACAAGCAGATGGCGGGCTTCAGCCAGGCGTCGCAGATCCATGTGCGCGACCGCCACATCAAGGGCCAGCACCGCCGCATCGAACATCGCCGTTTCAACGAGACGTTCCTGCTGCACGCCTCGACCTCGCCGTTCTATCCGCTGTTCGCCTCGCTGGACGTGGGCGCCCAGATGATGCGCGGCCGTTCGGGCGAAGTACTGTGGGAAGACACCATTTTCCTGGGCATCGAGCTGCGCAAGAAGATCCGCCAGACCGCCCGCGAATTCCGCGACCGGGAAAAGGACCCGGCGCGCCAGTGGTTCTTCGATCCCTTCGTGCCCGACCGTGTGCCGTCGCCCTATGGCGCCGATCAGGACGTGGCGTGGGAGGACGTGCCCTCGGATTTGCTGGCGTCGGATGCCCGTTATTGGGAATTCACCCCCGGCGCCCGCTGGCACGGCTTCAAGCATGTGACCCTGCCGGGTTACGCCATGACCGACCCCAACAAGCTGACCCTGATCACCCCCGGTTTCGACCCGGCCACCGGCATCTATGCCGATTACGGCATCCCGGCGCCGGTGGTGGCGCAGTACCTGCGCGAGAATCGCGTGGTGCCGGAAAAGAACGACCTCAACTCGCTGCTGTTCCTGCTGACGCCCGGCGTGGAATCGTCCAAGGCGGGCACCCTGTTGTCGACCCTGGTGGCGTTCAAGCGCCGCCACGACGAGAACGCCCGGCTGGAAGACGTCATTCCGGAATTCGTCGCCCGCCGCCCGCAACGCTATCGCGGCATGCGCATCCGCGATCTGTGCGGCCAGATGCATGCCTTCTTCCGCGAGGCCAATGTCAGCGCCCTGCAACGCAACCAGTTCGCCCCGGAACACCGGCCGGACATGGTGATGCGGCCCAACGACGCCGTGCGCATGCTGACCCGCAATCAGGTGGATTACGTGCCGCTGGATGAAGCCTATGGCCGCATCGCCACCACGCTGTGGGTGGTCTATCCGCCGGGCATCGCCACCATCGTTCCCGGCGAGCGGGTGGGCGAGCAGGCGCGGCCCATGCTGGACTACCTGAAGATGTTCGAGGCCAGCGCCAACCGTTTCCCCGGCTTCGAGGCGGAAATCCAGGGATTGTACCGCGAGGTGGACGAGGAAACCGGCCGCGTCCGCTTCTACACCTACGTCGCCAAGGAATAGGCGCGGGAACGGGCGGGGCCGGGCGGCCCCGCCCGCGGTGGTCAGTTCCGCCGCTGCGGATAAAGGCCCTTCTCGGCGATGCACCCGGTCAGCGAGGCTTGCCCCTGTTTGTTGCGCAAATCCGGCAGGGCGAAGGTGGTCTGGCCGTCGCCGCCATAACGGGTGCCGATCACCGAAAACAGCACTTCGTGTTGCCGGATTTGCAGAAGCTGACCGTCGGCGGGCAGGTACTGTTCCGGGCAGTAGGGGGCGGCGGTGGTGCACACGGTGCCGATATAGGGCTCGTTGTCACAGGCCAGGGCCGGGCTGGCCGCCGCCGTCAGGGCAAGGGCGATCAGGCCGCCGCGAAGGATGGTGCGCATGGTGTTTCTCCCTGAATTGTGGAATGCGTGAAGCGCTACCACTAAAAGGGGTTTTTTAAAAACCTACGTATGGTGATGATTGTTTCACTTCCTGACGGATCGCCATGAGTGCCGCCCTGCGTATCGATAAATGGCTGTGGTTTGCCCGCTTCTGCAAAACCCGCTCGCTGGCCGCGTCGTTGGTGGCGGCGGGCGAGGTCAGCCTGAACGGGGCGGTCCTGGGCAAATCCTCGGCCCTGGTGCGGGTGGGCGACGAACTGGTGTTTCCCACCGGCAAGCGCCGCCGCCGCGTCACCGTGCTGGCCCTGGGCGAGCGGCGCGGCCCGGCGCCCGAGGCCCAGGCGCTCTATCGCGAGGAAGACCCGCCGCCGCCCGAGGACCCGTTCGCACCTTGCTGATCCTGCCCCGTGTCATCGGCCATCGCGGCGCCTGCGCCCACGCCCTGGAAAACACCCTGGCCTCGTTCGCCAAGGCCGCCGATCTGGGCTGCACCATGGTGGAATTCGACGTGCGGCTGTCGGCCGATGGCGTGCCGGTGGTGTTTCATGACGACCGGCTGGAACGGTGCAGCGACGGCAGCGGCGCGGTGGGGCGGCACACCTTGGCGCAGCTCCGGCCCCTGAATATCCCTAGTCTGGCCGAGGTGCTGACGCTGTGCGCGGCGCGTGGGCTGGCGGTCAATGCCGAGATCAAGCCCGACCGGGGCATGGGCGCGGCCACCGCAGCCGCCGCATTGGCGGTTTTCCGTCAAAGCTGGCGCGGGGCGCCGCCGCTGCTGTCCAGCTTCGATCACGATGCCCTGGCGGTCTTGCGCGAGCAGGCCCCGGACTGGCCGCGTGCGGTGCTGGTGGAGCGGGTGCCCGCCGATTGGCCGCGTCTGGTCCGCCGTTTCGGCGCCGTCGCGCTGGGTGCTCCACACCGGGCGTTGCCCACCCCTTTGGTCGGGCAGCTCAAGGCCGCCGGGCTGGCGGTTCTGGCCTTCACCGTCAACCGCCCAGGCCGGGCAAAGCGGCTGTGGGCGCGGGGAATCGACGCGGTTTTTTGCGACGCACCAGACCGACTTTTATGAAATGTCATGAATTTTTCACCACGGGTGTGGTCAACGGCGCCAAGGCTCTATATATGTGCCCGCTGTCGATAAGTCCCGGTGCGCCGCAGCCCGTTCTGGAGAGATTGGTATTTCATGAAGCTCGACCCCATCGTCATTTCCGGTCGCGAAGTCCTTCCCGTCGTCGAGGGTGGCAAGGGCATCAACGTCTCCAATGGTGAAAGCTCGGGCGCCTGGGCTGCCGCCGGCGGTGTCGCCACCTTCTCGGGCGTCAATGCCGACACTTACGACGAGAACGGCAAGCTGATTCCCATGACCTACAGCGGCAAGACCCGCACCGAGCGTCATGGGGAACTGATCGCCTTCGGCATCAAGGGCGCCATCGCCCAGGCCCGCATCGCCCACGATCTGTCCGGCGGCCAGGGCCGTCTGCACATGAACGTGCTGTGGGAAATGGGCGGCGCCGAGGAGATCCTCGAAGGCGCGCTGATCGGGGCCAAGGGCCTGATCCACGGCGTCACCTGTGGCGCGGGCATGCCTTACAAGGTGGCCGAGATCGCCGCCAAGCACGGCGTCTACTATTACCCCATCGTGTCGTCGGCCCGCGCCTTCCGCGCCCTGTGGAAGCGCGCCTTCCACAAGCATGGCGACCTGCTGGGCGGCGTGGTCTACGAAGACCCGTGGCTGGCGGGCGGCCATAACGGCCTGTCCAATTCCGAAGACCCGGCCAAGCCCGAGGCGCCCTACGCCCGCGTGGTCGAACTGCGCAAGACCATGCGCGAGTGCGGCGTCGCCGATTCCGTGCCGGTGTTCATGGCGGGCGGCGTGTGGGCGCTGTCGGAATGGGCCGATTGGATCGGCAACCCGGAACTGGGCGCCATCGCCTTCCAGTTCGGCACCCGTCCGCTGCTGACCCAGGAAAGCCCCATCTCGGACGCCTGGAAGCAGCGCCTGCTGACGCTCAAGCCCGGCGATGTGCTGCTGCACCGCTTCAGCCCCACCGGTTTCTATTCGTCGGCGGTGAAGAACGATTTCATCCTGGATCTGGTCGAGCGCTCGCACCGCCAGATTCCGTTCTCGACCGAATGCCTGGGCGATCACACCGCCGAGCTGCCCATCGGTGCCCGCAAGCGCATCGTCTGGGTGACCCCGCACGAGCGTGAGCTGGCGCTGGCCTGGATCGCCGAGGGCACGACCGAGGCGCTGCGCACCCCCGACAACACCCTGGTGTTCGTCACCCCGGACAAGGCCGAGGAAATCCGCAAGGATCAGGTGGATTGCATGGGCTGTCTGTCGCAGTGCATGTTCTCCAACTGGGCCCAGAACGATGCGGGCACCACCGGCAAGAAGGCCGATCCGCGCAGCTTCTGTATCCAGAAGACCCTGCAGAACATCGGCCATGGCGGCGACGTGGAAAACGAACTGATGTTCGCCGGTCACAACGCCTTCCGCTTTGCCTCCGACCCGTTCTATGCCGGGGGCTTCATCCCCACGGTCAAGCAACTGGTGGAACGCATCGCCAGCGGCGGCTGACCGTTCCAGTCGGAAATACCAGGGGCGCCCGGTGGGCGCCCCTTTCGTTTGTCCGCATTTCACAAAGAAATTGATAGTTTTCAATATTCTCTGTGATAGTTTCGAAAACAGTCCCTTTACAACCCGACGGGGTCGGACCACATCATGCCCATGGTTACCGTGCGCCCTTACAGCCAAGCCCTTGACCGCCTGCGTGGTGCCGGTCTGCGTCCGACCCGGCAGCGTCTGGCCCTGGCCCGCTTGCTGTTCGATGATGGCGACCGCCATATCTCGGCCGAGCAATTGCACACCGAGGCGCTGGGCGCCAACATCCGGGTGTCGCTGGCCACCGTCTACAACACCCTGCACCAATTCACCGACGCGGGCCTGTTGCGCGAGATCGTGGTGGATGCGGGGCGGTCGTATTTCGACACCAACACCTCGGATCACCACCACTTCTTCTTCGAGAAGAGCGGACGGCTGTGTGACATCCCGGCGGAAATGGTTGGCCTGACAAAAATTCCCGATGCCCCCGAAGGCTTCAACATCAGCCGGGTCGAGGTCATCGTCCGCGTCGACGGCTGATTGCGGTCATCTCTCGGCCATCAGTGCCCGCAGGGCGGCATCGGCATCGGTGCCGCCCCAGTCGCGGATACCGGTGCCGTGCCACGCCACCCCGCCCTGACGGTCCACCAGCAGGCTGGTGGGCAACAGGCCGTTGGGGAATTGTGCCGGATCGGCGGCATAGACCGCCAGCGCCCGGATATGGTTGCGGGCGAACCAGTCGCGCACCACGGTTTGGCCGCCGCGATCCAGCGACACCGCAACCACCTGGAAGTCCTTGCCGCCCAACCGGGCCTGCAATGCGTCCAGATCGGGCATCTCGGCGATGCAGGGCGGGCACCATGTCGCCCACAGATTGACCAGTAAGACCTTGCCCTTGAGATCGGTCAGATGCAGCGGCGTTCCGTCGGCATCGGCGAAGGCGAAGCCCGGCACCGCCCGGCGCGATCCCGGCGGCGCCAGCGGGAATTCGGCGACGTTTTCGCTTGGCGTGGCACTTGGGTTGCCGCGCGGTTCGGTGTAGCCTAGGCGCCCGTCGGAGCCCAGCCAGGCCACCAGCACGCCGCCGCCGAAGGCCGCGGCCAGCACCAGCCCGGCCAGGATCACCCGAACCCGTTTTGTCGACACATCCATTCCTTTCAGTCCACGGATACCATGAGCGAGAATTCCAAGCCCGCCGCCGCCCCGACCGCTCCCGCCTCCGCCATGTGGGGCGGCCGCTTCGCCGGAGGGCCCGCCGCCATCATGCAGCGGATCAACGCCTCCATCGATTTCGATCAGCGCTTGTACGCCCAGGACATCCGGGGCAGCAAGGCGCACTGCAAGATGCTGGTCAAGCAAGGCATCATCACCGCCGCCGACGGCGACGTCATTCTGGCCGGGCTGGAGCAGGTGCTGCAAGAGATCGAAAGCGGCGCATTCCCGTTCCGCACCGAGCTGGAAGACATCCACATGAACGTGGAGGGCCGTCTGGCCGAGATCATCGGCGAGGCCGCCGGGCGCCTGCACACCGCGCGCTCGCGCAACGATCAGGTGGCGACCGATTTCCGCCTGTGGGTGCGCGACGCCATCGACGGCATGGAAGCGGCGCTGAAGGCCCTGCAAGAGGTGCTGCTGATCCGTGCCGAGGAACACGCCGCCACCGTCATGCCCGGCTTCACCCATCTGCAGGCGGCGCAGCCGGTGACCATGGGCCACCATCTGATGGCCTATGTGGAGATGATCGGCCGCGACCGCAGCCGCCTGTCCGACGCCCGCGCCCGCCTGAACGAAAGCCCGCTGGGCTCGGCGGCGCTGGCCGGGACCTCGTTCCCCATCGACCGCCATTTCACCGCCGCGCAGTTGGATTTCGCCCGGCCCATGGCCAATTCCCTGGACGGCGTCTCGGACCGCGACTTCGCCCTGGAATTCATGTCGGCCTGCGCCATCTGCGCCGTGCACCTGTCGCGTCTGGCCGAGGAACTGGTGATCTGGACCAGCGCCCAGTTCCGCTTCGTCAAGTTGTCGGATGCCTTCACCACCGGCTCGTCCATCATGCCGCAGAAGCGCAACCCCGATGCCGCCGAGCTGATCCGCGCCAAGACCGGCCGCGTCATCGGTGACCTCAACGCCCTGCTGGTGGTGATGAAGGGGCTGCCGCTGGCCTATTCCAAGGACATGCAGGACGACAAGGAACCGGTGTTCGAATGCGCCGACACCATGGAACTGGCCATCGCCGCCATGACCGGCATGCTGGGCGACATGGTGGTCAACACCGACGTGCTGGCCAAGGCGGCGGGCGCGGGTTTCACCACCGCCACCGACATTGCCGATTGGTGCGTGCGCGAATTGAAGATGCCGTTCCGCCGCGCCCACCATGTGGCCGGGTCGCTGGTCAAGCTGGCCGAGGACAAGGGCTGCGACCTGCCAGATCTGTCGCTGGCCGAGATGCAGAGCATCGAGCCCGGCATCACCGAGGCGGCACGGGCCGTGCTGTCGGTGGCAAGCTCGGTCGCCAGCCGCACCAGCTTCGGCGGCACCGCGCCGGACAACGTGCGCGCGGCGGTGGCCGCCGCGCGCGGCAAGTGGCTGTAAGGCAAGGAGAGACGGCATGCGCAGGCTGACCACCCTGATCGTGATCGCCGCCATGGCGGCCAGCCTGTCGGCCTGCGGCCGCAAGGGCAAACCGATCGCGCCCGACGGCGCCACCTATCCCCGCCAGTATCCCGACATCGTTTTCCCGCCCAATCAGCAGCAAGAGCAGCAGAACCAGGGTGGGACGGAGAGCCAGTACCGATGAACCATTTCGACTACGTGAACGGAACCCTGCATGCCGAGGGCGTGTCGGTGGCCGAGATCGCCGCCCGTGTCGGCACGCCGTTCTATTGCTATTCCACCGCTACCCTGACCCGCCATTACACCGTCTTCGCCGACGCGCTGAAGGATGCGGGCCTGGATGCCACCGTGTGCTTTGCGCTCAAGGCCAATCCCAACGTCGCCGTGGTCCGCACCCTGGCGAAGCTGGGCGCGGGCGCCGACGTGGTCAGCGAGGGCGAATTGCGCCAGGCGCTGGAGGCGGGGGTGCCCGCCGACCGCATCGTGTTCTCCGGCGTCGCCAAGACCCAGCGCGAGCTGGAATTCGCCGTCGCCAAGGGCATCATGCAGATCAACGTGGAAAGCGAGCCCGAGCTGGAGCTGTTGAGCCAGATCGCGGCGGCGCGCGGCGTCAGGATGCCCATCGCCTTGCGGGTCAATCCCGACGTGGACGCCGGCACCCACGCCAAGATCACCACCGGCAAGAAGGAAAACAAGTTCGGCATCGAATGGACCCGTGCGCACGAGGTCTATCGCAAGGCCCGTGACTTGCCGGGTGTCGAGCCGGTGGCCATCGCCTGCCATATCGGCTCGCAATTGACCGAGCTCGAACCCTTCGCCGCCGCCTTCCGCCGCGTGCGCGATCTGGTCGCCATGCTGCGCGCCGACGGCTTCGCCATCCGCCGCCTGGATCTGGGCGGTGGTCTGGGCGTGCCCTACGAGGACGAGACTCCGCCAACCCCCGCCGCCTATGCCCAGACCATCAAGGCCGAATTGGGTGATCTGGGCTGCCGCATCGTGCTGGAGCCCGGCCGCGTGCTGGTGGGCAATGCCGGTATCCTGGTCAGCAGCGTGGTCTATGTGAAGGAGGGCTCGACCCGTACCTTCGCCATCGTCGATGCTGCCATGAACGATCTGGTGCGCCCGGTCATGTACGAGGCCTATCACGGCATCGACACCGTCGCCCAGCCCGGCCCCGATGCGCCGCGCAATCCGGTGGACGTGGTCGGTCCGGTGTGCGAGACCGGAGACACCTTCGCCAAGCAGCGGCCGCTGCCGCCGCTCAAGTCGGGCGATTTGCTGGCCTTCCGCACCGCCGGGGCTTATGGCGCCGCCATGTCCAGCACCTACAACACCCGTCCGCTGGTGCCCGAGGTGCTGGTGAATGGCGACCGCTTCGCCGTGATCCGCGCCCGTCCCAGCTACGAGGAAATGCGGTCGCTGGAAAGCCTGCCGGACTGGCTGGACTAAGGGCGCGATGAACGCGGCGGCGCCAGATCCTGTGCCCGTGGCCGGGCTGGCCCGCCGCTTGCGCCTTGCCTGGGCGGTGGTGCTGGTGGAACGGCTGTGGCCGTTGCTGGTGCCGCCCGCCTGCGTTGTCGGCCTTTTCCTGTCCTATGCGTTGTTCGACCCGGTGCCGGTGGTGCCGGGGTGGCTGCATCTGTCCATCGTGGTCCTGACCGCGCTGGTGGTGGCGGGGCTGCTGATCCGCGCCATCGTCCGGCTGCACCCGCCCGGCACGGAGGACGCGGCCCGCCGTCTGGAGCGGGATTCCGGCCTGGATCACCGCCCCCTGGCGGCGCTGGGGGACCGCCCGGTGGGCGATGATCCCGCCGCCGCGCTGTTGTGGCAGGCCCATCTCCGCCGCACCTTGGCCCGCCTGGGGCCGCTGCGCCTGAGCTTTCCTCATTCCGACATGGCGGCGCGTGACCCGTGGGGGCTGCGTGCGGCGGTGCTGCTGCTGCTGGCCGTCGCGCTGACCGGCGCCTGGGGCGACGTGCCGCGCCGCCTGTCCCGCGTGTTCGATGTTGCCGCTCCGGGTGCCGCCGACAATGTGGAAGTGTGGCTGACGCCACCCGCTTATACCGGCTTGTCGCCGCAGGTGCTGCGGCCGGGCCGGGGCGAGGCGGTCAGCGTGCCGCGCGGCACCGCTGTTCTGGCGCTGTTGCAGGGCGGTTGGGGTGGCGGGCATCTGCGCCTGGGCGAGGGCTCGGTGGATTTCCAGCGCCAGCCCGATGGCGGCCAGCGGGCCGAGGGCAAGATTGAAAGCTCGGGCACGCTGGCGGTGCGCCAGGGGCTGCTCACGGTGGCGCGTTGGCCGTTGGTGGTGACACCCGACGCGGCGCCGGTGGCGGCCTTTGCCCAGCCGCCGGAACCCGGTGATCGCGGACGGCTGCGGCTGGCCTTGACGGTGTCCGACGATTACGGTCTGGCGCGGGCCTGGGTGTCCATGCGCCGCGAGGGCGAGGAGGATGCCGAGGAAATTCCGCTGGGTCTGGCCCCCGGTGCGCGCGCGGCGCGGCCCGGCGGCTGGGCCGATCTGTCGGGCCATGCCTGGGCCGGTCAGCAGGTGATCCTGACCCCCATGGCCGCCGACGGCGCCGGGCAGATTGGGGCGGGCGAGCCGGTGGTGATGGTTCTGCCGGAACGCCAGTTCCTCAATCCGGTGGCGGCGGCGGTGGCGGAACGGCGCCGCACCCTGACCGCCGCCCCGCGCGAAATGGCGCGCGAGGTGGCAGGGTTCCTCGACCATCTCGGCATGGAACCGGAATTGTTCAACGACGATCTGCGCGCCTTCCTGATGCTGCGGCTGGCCCGCCATACCCTGGTGTCGCGCGGCGGTTTCCTGCTGAGCGAGGTCCGCGACCTGCTGTGGCAGGCCGCCTTGCGCATCGAGGACGGCGATTTGTCCGCCGCCGAGCGGGCGTTGGAAGAGGCCCGCGCCGCGCTGGAGGCGGCGCTGGACCGTGGCGCTCCGCCCGGCGAAATCCGCGCCCTGCTGGAGCAGTTCCAGCAGGCGGTGGACCGTCTGGTCCAGGCCGCCGGGCAGATGCCCCAGTCCGAAGGCGCGCCCGATGGCGGCGGCATGGTTCTGGGCGAGGACGAACTGGCCGAGATGCTGGCGCAATTGCGCGAACTGGCCGAATCCGGCTCGCGCGATGCCTTGCGTGAGGCGCTGCAACAAATGTCGCAGCTATTGGGCAATCTTCAGGCGGGTGGCGGTCAGAATTCGGCGGCGGCGGCCGAGGCGTTGCGGCATCTGCGCGATCTGACGGCGCGGCAACAGGAATTGCAGGACGACAGCCGGGCCAGGGCCCGCGACAAGGTCCCCGCCGATGGCGGCGCGGCGCGGGCGCAAAAGGATCTGCACCGTGCCCTGGCGGAAACCGCTCGCGACATGGCCGAGACATTCGGCGAACCGCCGGAACCCTTGGGCGATGCCGCCCAGGCCATGGAAGGCGCCGCCGAGCTGTTGGCGCGCGGCGATTGGGATGGCGCCGCCGAGTTGCAGGGCAAGGCGGTCGCCGCCCTCAATGCCGCCACCCGCGATGCGGCGGCCAAGCTGGCACAGCGCGGCGGCGGCGGGGGACGGGGCATGCCGCGCGACCCGCTGGGCCGCGCCCAACGCGGCGCCGCCCCTGGCGATGACGGTGCCACCCGCATCCCCGGCCGTGCCGAGTTGCAGCGCTCGCGCCAATTGCTGGAAGAAATCCGCCGCCGCGCCGGAGAAACCGCCCGGCCCGAGGCCGAACGCGATTACCTGCGCCGCCTGCTGCGGCAGTTCTGATCAATCATCCGCCGCGAAGCGGTCGGAATCCAGGGGTTGCGGCTGGCGCGGGTCGCCGGGCGGGGTCACCAGACTGATCTCGGGCAGGGTGTTCAAGGTCTGGGCGCGGGCGGTGGAGACCTGTTTGTAGGTCAGGGTGAAGGGCATCAGCCCGGCCTGCATGTCCTTGGCGAAGGTGCCGCACGACCGCGAATAGGACGACCCGGTGGCGAATTCGATACGGAAGGTGCCGTCGGGAATGCCCGACACGCCGATGTGATAGGTGGCGGGCACGAAATAGGCCACCACCGTGTTGCCGGTGGTGGTCTTCAGCTTGACCACCGCATCCTTGCGGCCGTCATTGTGGATCAGCAGCCGGTGCTCGCCGGTGGCGCGCCGCGCCAGCACCTCGCCCGGCTGCGGCGGCGCGCCCAGGTTGGCGGCGCACCATTCCTGTTTGAACTGCGATCCCGATCCGGCATACAGCGCCCGCGTCGATACCCAGCCCTCGACCCCCGACGGCGTGCGCACCTGCGACCATTCCGCCCCTTGGGTCCCCACCACCTGCACGGTGGCGAAGCGGTCCAGCAGCGCCAGCACCGGCGCGCCGTCCATCGCTGCCTGCCGCAGTTTGAGGTCGGGAATGGCCACATGGCGGATGTCGCCGATATCGGCGGCGCGCACGGCGATGCCGGCGCTGGTGGCCACCGGCTTTTCCCAGGGCCGGGTGGCGACCAGGGTGATGATGGCGATCAGCACCGGCAGTGCCACCAGCGGCGCCAGTTGCGCCAGGAACACGCCGCCCGCCCACGGTGCCCAGCGGTCGCGCAGGCGGCGGGCCGGGGTGGGCGGGATGGACTGGCGCAAATCGTCGATCTGGCGGCGGTGCACCGACAGCCGGGCATAGCGCGCCGCCTGTTCGGTCAGGGCGCGGGCCAGTTCGAATTCGTCGAGCGCAAGGAAAGCCCGCGCCTGGCGTATAAGAAGGCGGGCGTTCTGATCGGGCGGCTTGCTGCCGCCCAACAGGTTGCGCATCAGGGCGGCGGGCGTCAGGAACAGGCCGGGCAACGACCACCACCCGGCCAGCCAGGTGGCGGTGCTGGCCTTGACGGCGGTGACGTCGGCGCAATGGCGGCAGAAAATGCCCTCGACCCGGCGTTTCCTGGCCCAGAGCAGGAAACTTCTGACCCGGTGGAAGATGACGTAGCGGGGTTGGGCGGTGACAGCGCCGCAACAGGAACAGGCGAAGGGCGTGGATGGGTAATCGTCGCCGTCTTCGGTCAGCGGATGCACGCCGGTGGCGTCGTATTCGGCGCGGTGGACCACGTCGCGCAGCACGCGATAGGCCTCGACGATGCGCTGGAATTCCTCGGTGGCATGGCCCGCGCGGTTGCGGTCGGGGTGGGCGGCCTTCACCCGCGAGCGATAGGCCGCCTTGATGGCGGTCATATCGGCGCCGGGCAGCAAACCCAGTACCGCGTAATAGCCCTTTGGGTCTTGCGAGGCGGACGTCATGGCGCACAATTCTGCATCTTGTTACCCGGCGTCAAGCAAGGGCTGTGCCTACCCGCGATTTAAAATGGCGCGCAGGCCGTCGCGGTAGCCGGGATGGCGCAGCACCACCCCCAGCTCGCGCTTGATGCGTTCGTTCGATACCAGCTTGTTATCGGCATAGAACGACAGCGCCATGGGCGACAGGGTGTCCTTGGCCTCGTCCCAGCCGATTTCCGGCGGCACGGCCACCCCCAGCAGATCGCAGGCATGGGCGATGACGTCCTGGGGTGGCGCCGGATCATCGTCGCAGACGTTATAGACCCGGCCGCCGGGATGGGGATGGGCCAGCGATTCCAGCACGCAGGCGGCGATATCGTCCACATGGATGCGGCTGAACACCTGCCCCGGCTTGACGATGCGTTTGGCGCGGCCGTCGCGCACGGTGTCGATGGCCGACCGTCCCGGCCCGTAGATGCCCGCCAGCCGGAAAATATGCGGCGCCAGTCCGGCCGCCTGCCACGCCTGTTCCGCCGCCAGACGGCGGCGCGAGCGGTCCAGATTGGGGGCGGGCGGCGTGTCCTCGGTCACCATGGCGCCGCCATGATCGCCGTAAACGCCGGTGGTGGACAGATAGCCGGTCCAGCGCGGCGCCAGCGCCCGCAACCTTTCGCCGCACAGATCCAGCACCGGATCGCCGCTGTCATCGGGCGGTACCGACGACAGCACCGCATCCACGCCCGCCAGCGCCTCGGCGGGCAGGGGATGATCGCGGTCGAAGGCATAGACCTTGACGCCGGGCAGGTCGGCGGCCTCGCCCGAGCGGGTGGTGCCGCGCACCTCCCACCCCGCGTCCAGCAGGGCGCGGGCGATGATGCGGGCGGAAAAGCCCAGTCCGAACACGAAGAAACAGCCGCTCATGTCACCTTGCCTTGCCGGAAAACCACGCGGGGCTTGCCATGTCCGCGCATCCGGTCAAATTAATGCCGCAAACTCGCGCTTCAAAGGGCTCCATGCGACGCATCCTCGTTCCGGCGCTTATCGCCGCCGCCTTCACCCTGCCCGCCCGTGCCGAGATCATCGACGGTCCGCAGGAATACCGCAACTGCCTGATCCTGGCGAAGACCAAGCCGGAACAGGGCTGGGAAGAGGCGCTGGCCTGGCAAAGCCTGGGCGGCGGCGAGGCGGCGCGCCATTGCGGCGCCGTGGCGCTGATCGGCCTGGGCAAGTATGGCGAGGCCGCCACCCGCCTGGAAACCCTGGCCAATGAAAGCGTGCGCGCCGACAACGTGCGCGCCGAAATGCTGGCCCAGGCCGGGCAGGCGTGGATGCTGCTGGGCAATCTGCAACGGGCCGATGCCGCGCAACGTTCGGCGCTGATCCTCAGCCCCGGCAATCCCGATATCCTGCTGGATCAGGCGGTGCTGCTGGCGCAGTTGCACCATTACAACGAATCGGTGGACATCCTTAGCCGGGTGCTGCGGGCGCAGCCCAACCGCATCGAGGCCATGGTGCTGCGCGCCTCCGCCTTCCGTTACCTCGACAATTTGCCGGGGGCCGAGGATGACGTGAATTCCGCCCTCAAGCTGGATGCCGATTATCCCGACGCCCTGCTGGAACGCGGCATGCTGCGCCGCCTCAAGGGCGACGACGCGGGCGCGCGCGAGGATTGGCTGCGCACCATCGAACTGGCGCCGGAAGCGGCGGCGGCCGACACGGCGCGGTCCAATCTGGAAAAGATGGATGTGAAGCAAAAATGATAAAAAACGCGGCAATGCTTGCTGGTTTTTTAGTCAATGCGGCCACATTGCGATTTGATTAAAGATGCCGCGCCGCAACGATTGTTGATGACAGGCCGATTCACCGTCTGCTAGCGTCTTTACTGGTTGGCGACTTCAGGACGGTGAACGACTTGTCCCTTGCCGGTACGCCCATTCGATCGCGACAGCCGTTTGCAGCGGACATTCTGCCCGTCACCCTTCGTCACCCCAGCTTCATGGCCTTCCCGTTCGGGAGGGCCTTTTTCTTTCCAGCTTCCGGGGGAAGACAGCATGGCAAAGCGTGTGACGCGTTCCGCTAAGTCCGAGTCCGTGGTCACCCTGTATCCGGCCGATGCCGAATGGCATCCGTTGGGCGAAGATGGCGGGCGCGACCAGAGCTACGTGCGCAAGGTCCGTCCGCAAAGCGACGGCCAGCGGCGGCTGATGGAGGCGGTGCGCGAGCACAACCTGTCCCTGGCGCTGGGGCCGGCCGGCACCGGCAAGACCTATCTGGCCATCTCGGCGGCGGTCGAGGCGTTCGAGGAAGGCCGCGTGTCGCGCATCATCCTGTCGCGCCCGGCGGTCGAGGCGGGCGAATCCCTGGGCTTCCTGCCCGGCGACATGCAAGAGAAGCTGGCGCCCTATCTGCGGCCGCTCTATGACGCGCTGTCGGACCGGCTGGGCGGCAAGAAGCTGCGGGCCAGCCTGTCCGACGGCACCATCGAGATCGCCCCCATCGCCTATATGCGCGGTCGCACCCTGAACAACGCCTTCGTGGTGATCGACGAGGCGCAGAACTGCACCTACGGCCAGATCAAGATGCTGCTGACCCGCCTGGGCTGGCATTCCACCATGGTGCTGACCGGCGACCCCGACCAGACCGACCTGCTGCCCGGCCTGTCCGGTCTGGCCGACATCGCCAACCGCCTGCGCGGCCTGCCCGACGTGGCGGTGGTCGATCTGTGCGAGACCGACATCGTCCGCCACCCGCTGGTCGCCAGTATGCTGACGGTGCTGTAGAGCGGCGAGTGCCAAATCTGGCGCACCGCCGCGATCTGCCGCCGTTGAGGCGGCGGCCAAGCGCGCGGCGGCGCGCGCCCGGCGAGGGTCAAACGTAAAATCAACCCGCCTCGAAAAACGCCTTCGCCATCCCGGCGATTTCGTCCACGGCGCAATCCAGCAGGCGCTGGCCGTGGGCCGGGGTGGCGAGGGACGGGTTCGAGCCGATGCGGCCGTCGGGGAAGCTGGCGCGGAAATCCTCGGCACTGAAAAAGCCGCCGCGCGGCGCCACCTTGGGCTTGAGTGGCCGGGGATCGGCGGTTTCCGGGTGCAGCGCCCAGGTCAGCGCCACCTCGGGCGGGGTGGCGTGGCTGCCCACCGCGTCGCCGTACAATTCCACCGACAGCCGTTCAACCTCGGGCAGTTCCCACCAGTTCAGCAGGCGGGTGCGCAGCGCCGGGCGCGGATTCAGGCGGTCCAGTTCCATCTGGGTTTCGGCGAAGGCGGCCTGGATTGTGGCGACGTTGCCGCCATGGCCGTTGATCATCAGCACCCGGTCGAAGCCGTGGCGCGACAGCGACAGCAGGCAGTCGCGCACCACCGCCATCAGGGTCGAGGGCCGCAGCGTCATGCTGCCGGGAAAATTCATGTGGTGCTGGGCCATGCCGACGGCGATGGTCGGCGCCACCATCACCCCCAGGGCATCGCCGACGCCGTCGGCCACTGCCTCGGCGCACAGCGCGTCGGTGCCGATCAGGCCGGTGGGGCCGTGCTGTTCGGTCGAGCCGATGGGCAGGATCACCGCGCGCGAGCGGCGCAGATAGTCCTCGACCTGGGGCCATGTGCACAGATGTAGGCGCATTGTATGTCTCCGTTTCACACCGCCTTTTTCTCACGGAGAGGGGCGCCGGGAAAGCACCTCCATAGAACATATCCAAAGTGTTTCATAACATACTTTTCATTTTACACGTCCGGTTCACGCGGGCATGATCTTCGGGCACTAAATCTAGTGGGAGGGGAGTCCCATGGACGATATTGATTGCGCCGCCGAACGGATCGAGGCGTTCAATTCGGTTGCGCTCAAGGCCGTTCTGACCCGTCTGGACGGCCCGTCGTCCTCGGGCGTTTGCCATGAATGCGGCTGCGCCATCGAACGTGAGCGGTTGAAGGCCAATCCCCGTGCTCGCCATTGCCGCGAATGCGCCGACGACATCGAACAGGAAAGCCGCCGCGCCCGTCTGTGCGGCCCGCGCTGATCCGGTCCGCTTCCGGCGGCGCTTGCCCGCAGCCGGGATAGTCGTGGTATGACAGAAGGCGGTGGGACCCGGTTCCGCCGCATCTGCCCTCTGTCCCCGATGGTGAACGGTGTTTGCGTCGTTCCGCCGCACCACGTCCCTGCGTGTCCGTCTGTTGCTGCTGGCCCTGGCGGCCTCGCTGCCGGTCATCCTGTTCGCCGCCTTCGTGGTGGTGCAGATGGCGGGCGACCGCCGTGACCGCGACCTGGAGGATTTGGTCCGCCGCACCGCCGCCGTGACCGCCATGGTGGATCAGGCGCTGTACGGCGCCTCGCGCGAGCTGATCATTCTGGCGGTGGACAAGGACCTGCTGGAAGACGATCTGCAGGGCGCCTATCGCGAGGCGGTGGCCTTTGCCGCGCAATCCAGCATCGGCGAATCCATCTCGCTGCTGGCCCCCGATGGAACCATCCTGTTCAACACCCGCCGCCCGTTGGGCCAGGCGCTGCCGCCGTCAGGGGACCTGGACGGCGTGCGCGAGGCGGTGCTGAAACGCAGCCTGCGCATCTCGAACCTGTTCACCGGCTCGCTGGACGGCCGCCTGATCCTGACCGTGGACGTGCCGGTGCTGCGCGACGGCGACGTCGCCTATGTGCTGCACATGGTGGTGGACCCGGCGCGGATCATGGGATTGCTGCGCAGCCAGGATATGGGGGATGATTGGGTGGTGGCGGTATTGGACCGCACGGGCAATTTCATCGCCCGCACCCGCGATTCAGCCGCCTCGCTGGGCCGTCCCGCCAGTGAAGGATTGCAGCGGGCGGTGGCCGAGGGCCGCGACGGCGCTTTCGATTCCACGCTGCTGGACGGCACCGAAGTGGTGGGCGCTTTCCGCCGGACCGCATTGGGCGATTGGGTGGTGGCGCTGGCGGTGCCGCGCGCCAAACTGAATGCCCAGCGCACCCGGTTCCTGGTGCTGCTGTTGGGCGGCGCCGTGCTGATCCTGGGCGGTGCCGCCTGGGGCACTGTCCGGATGGCCGGGCGCCTGGAACACCGTCTGCTGGAAGTGGGTGTCCTGGCCGGGCGGCTGGGGGCGGGGCAGACCATCCAGCCGGTGGCGACCGGTATCGCCGAACTGGATGCGGTGGGGCAATCCCTGGCCCGCGCCGGGACCCTGATCGCCAGCCGCGAGGCGGCGCTGACCCGTGCGGGCAAGGTGGCGCGCGACGCCCTGGCCTCGAAGGCCAAGTTCTTCGCCGCCGCCAATCACGATCTGCGTCAGCCGGTACAATCGCTGTTCCTGTTCCACGCAACCATGGTGTCACTGCTGCCGCCCGACCACCCGGCGCGGCGGCCGTTGGATTATTCCGAGCGGTCCCTGCACGCCCTGGAGATGCTGCTGGACGGGCTGCGCGACGTGTCGCGGCTGGATGCCGGGGCGGTGGTGCCGGTGGTGGGGCCGTTGGCCTTGGGCGAGATGCTGCGCGCCTTGGGCGACGAATATCGTCTGCGGGCCGCCGAACAGGGCGTTACCCTGCGCACGGTGCCGACCGATCTGTGGGTCAAGAGCGACCGCGCCCTGCTGGACCGGGTGCTGCGCAACCTGATCGAAAACGCCATCCGCTATACCCCGCGCGGGGGACGCATTCTGCTGGGGTGCCGCCGCCGCGGCGGTCATGTCCGGGTGCAGGTGCTGGATACCGGCATCGGTATTCCCGCCGATCAGCAGGGCACTATCTTCGAGGAATTCCACCAATTGGGCAATCCGGCCCGCGACAGCACGCTGGGCCTGGGCCTGGGCCTTGCCATCGTGCGCCGGGTCTGCGACCTGATGGGGCATGGCATCAGCGTTGCCTCGACGGTGGGCAAGGGATCGGCCTTCACCGTGCACATGCCGCGTGTGGAGCACGGCGTTTGAACGGCGCTGCCGGTCCGGGGCAATGGCCGGTCCGGCCATTGCCCCGGTGCCGTCGGCTTATGCGGCGGCGTTGGTCAGGACGGCGGTGATCACCTCGCGGGTGTAAAGCTCGGCCAGACCGAATCCCGCCATGTTGCCCAGGGCGTTCCCGGCGATGGCCGGGATGTCCGCTTCCGGGATGTTCAGTTGCGACAGGCGGGTCGGGGTGCCGATCTTGTCGTACCAGCCCTTCAGCGCGGCGATGCCCTGTTCGGCGGTCTCGACCCCGAACACTGTTCGGGCGAAGCGTTCGAACTGGCCGGGATTGCGGCTGTGGAACCACGTCATCCAGGCCGGAACCACCACCGACAGACCGGCGCCGTGCGGCACGTTGTACAGCGCCGACAGCGCATGCTCGATGGCGTGGTTGGGATAGCCGTAGCCCCCGGCGCCGGACGAGACGACGCCGTTCAGGGCCAGCGTCGCCGCCCAGGCGAATTGGGCGCGGGCATCGTCATCCGCCGGATCGGCCAGCAGGGTTTCGGTGGTTTCGATCACCGTGCCGATCAGCGCCTCGACCAGCCGTGATTGCAGGGTGGAATAGGCGGTGGCGGTGAAATAAATCTCGATCAGGTGGGCGATGACGTCTGACGCGGAATAGACCAGATATTCCCGCGACACACTGCGCATCAGCGCCGGGCTGACCACCGACACCTTGGGGAACAAGGCGGGCGACATAATGAAGAACTTCTCGCGGGTGTCGTCGTTGGTCACCACTGCGCCGGGATTCATCTCGCTGCCGGTGGCGGCCAGGGTCAGGACGGCGAACAGCGGCAGGGCGGACCCGATCGCCTTGCCGGTGAACAGGTCCCAGACGTCGCCCGCATAGGGCACACCGGCGGCGATGGCCTTGACGCTATCCAGCACCGAACCGCCGCCGACGCTGAGGATGGCATCCACCTGTTGGGCGCGGGCCAGTTCGATGCCCTCGCGCACCTTCGAGATCAGCGGGTTGCTGACGATGCCGCCCAGTTCGGCCCATTGGATGCCGTGTTCGCTCAAACTGGCGGTGACGGCGTCGAACAGGCCGTCGCGCTTGATGCGCTCGCTGCCATAGCACAGCAGGACTTTCTTGACGCCGTGCCCGGCCATGTGGCGGCCGATCAGTCCTTCCTTACCGGCGCCGAAATCCAGGGTGGTGGGGTTGTAGAACGTGAAAGCGTCCATGACATCGCCTCGACTTTGGGGGAATGGGGTCTGGCGGCGATTTTAGGAAAAGCGGGTCTGCGGGCGGTATCACGTTCCTGTCGATTTCTTGCCTGATCCTCCGGCCGGGTGCGGTTTCGGGACAAAAAGTGAAAACCACCGTGCTAGCGTGGTGCCCGTGGATTCGTGGAGGATTGCATGGCATCCGATGATCTGGCCCCGTTGCATGCGCCGCTGATCGAGGCTTTGGTGCGCCATACCCGCGGCACCGCCGATTTCCGCACGGCGATTCCCGGTTTGACCTTCTTCCGCCGCGATCTGCCGACGCCGCCCGCCATTTGCCTGATCGAACCCAGCGTGATCATCGTCGCGCAGGGAACCAAGCGCCTGTACATGGGCGGCGAGGCGCTGTCCTATGACCCCCGGTCGTTCCTGATCACCTCGCTGGATATCCCGGCCAATTCGGAAACCCTGGACGCCAGCCCGGACAAGCCGTGCCTGGGCGTGGTCCTGCGGCTCGATCTGCGGCTGGTGGGGGAACTGATTGCCCAGGGCGGTTTCACGCCGCCCCCGGATCGCGGCAACGGTCTGGGGCTGGTGGTCGGAACATTGCGCGCCGCCCTGCTGGAGCCGATGGCGCGGCTGGTGGCCTTGCTGGACGAAGAAGCGGCGATTCCGGTGCTGGCGCCGCTGATCCAGCGGGAAATCCATTACCGCCTGCTGCAAAGCGATCAGGCGGCCCGGCTGTGGCAGATCGCTTCGGTCGGCAGTCAAAGCCACCGCATCGCGCGGGCCATCGACTGGCTGAAGGTGAATTACACCCAGCCGCTGCGCATCGAGGATCTGGCGTCGCGCGCCCAGATGAGCCCATCCACCTTTCACCAGCATTTCCGCCAGCTCACCGCCATGAGCCCGTTGCAGTACCAGAAATGGCTGCGGTTGAGCGAGGCGCGGCGGCTGATGCTGAACGAACGCCGCGACGCCGCCGATGCCGCCTTTCAGGTCGGCTATGAAAGCCCGTCGCAGTTCAGCCGCGAATACAGCCGTCTGTTCGGCGCCGCGCCCAAACGCGACGTCGAGGCATTGCGGGGCATGGGAAAACCGCTCTCCCGTCCCGCGCAATAAGGCATGGCGCCCGCCAAGTTCAATGGAGGTTGACCTTCGGTCCGTTGCGCTATCGCGGTCCGCTTGGGGATGGTAATGCACAAATTGGCCCCATCAATGGATCAGGAAAACGCAATGTCCATTATCGAAGCCAATGATCCCCTGCAGGCGGTGCGTGACCATGTCGTGAAGGCGATGGTCACCAAGGCCGTGAACGAGCCGGACTTCCGCGACCTGCTGAAGGCCGACCCCAATGCGGCGCTGACCGTTCTGCTGGAACGCGAAAACCCGATGCCGCATCTGAAGATCAACGTGATCGAGGAGAAGCCGGGCGAAGTCACCGTCGTCCTGCCGGCGCCCATGCAGCGCGACGAGTTGCCGGACGAATTGCTTGACCTCGCCTCGGGCGGCGTCAGCTTCAGCGCCTTCGTCCTGTACGGTCCGCCCTACCCGGACTCGAAGCCGAAGCGCTAGGCAATCCGGCGGTGCGGGTGCTGGCGGTGCGGGTGACAGCCATCCGGGCGGTCTCGGCCCATGAGGCCGAGACCGTCGCGCCACTGACCTGGAAAAGCTTCCGGGGCGTGCTTGCCGCCGCCGATCCCGCTTTGCGCGCCGTCTGTCTGGCGGCGTGGAGCGGTGACACGCCGGTGGCGCTGGCGGTGTCGGCAGCCTCGCCGGAGCACCGCCCCGAGGAAGGGCAGCAGCGCCTGCTGTCGCTGATGGTGGCATCCGGCTGGCGCCGCCAGGGCGTGGCCCGCCGCCTGCTGGCCGAACTGGAAGAGACCCTGGCCTCTTCGGGCGGGTTGGAATTGTCCACCCAATTCTCGGACCAACTGCCGGGGGCTGCGGCCTTTACCGGGCTGCTGGCGGCGGCGGGCTGGACGGCGCCCATCGCCTTGCGCTACCGCATCTGCGGCGCGGTCCAGGATACCTTCGTGCTGTTCCGCGACCGCGAGCGGCTGCTGCGGCGTCTGGCGGATGGCGGTTTCCGCATCCAGTCCTGGCGCGACCGGGCCGAGGCGGCGCTGTCCCTGGCCGAGGCCGCCATCGCCGCCGGAACCGCCCCCGGCTGGTCCCATCCGGGGCGGTGGCAGCAAAGCCTGGACCCCGATCTGTCGCTGGTGGTCACCACCGCCGACGGCCAAGCCGCCGGTTGGGTGGTGTGTGAATACCAGCCCGCTTTGTCCCGTCTTTATTATCCCATCGGCTGGCTGGTGCCCCCGTATGACCGGCAGGGCTGGCTGCTGGGGGCCTATGCGGTGGGGGCCGAGCGGGCGGTGGCGAAATATGGCGGCGCCACTCCGGCGGTGATCGAGACCGGCGCGGCGCAACAGGGCATGTGGCGGCTGTTCGAGCGCCATTTCCAGCCCCATGCCCATTGGACCGACCGCCTGGTGGAATCGTGCCGCCGCACGGCGCAGACAAAGGAAGTGGGGGAGGGGGATGCAGGGCGCCGCTGACAGGCTGTTTCGCAAGGCCGCGCTGGAGCGCATGGCCTCGCCCGAGCAATTGGACACCCAGGTGACGGCCGCGGATTCGCGCGCGTGGATCGCGCTGGCCGGGATGCTGGCCGGTCTGGTCTTTCTGGTCGGCTGGGGCATTTTCGGCAGTATTCCCACCAATGTTCCGGCCAAGGGTATTCTGATCCCGCAGGGCGGCCGCGTGCTGTCGGCCATGAGCCCCGCCGCCGGTGTGGTCGACCGCATCCTGGTCAAGGTCGGCGATCCGGTGGTTAAGGGACAGGTGGTGGCGCGCATCCGCCAGGACGAAGCCCGCCAGCGCCTGAGCCACGCCGCCCAGGTCGAGGCGGAAAAGAGCGGCGATCTCAAAGCCCGGCGCGGCGTTCTGGAACAGGAATTGCGGGCCACCCTGGCGACCATCGGCCAACGTCAGGCGGCGCTGGAGCAATCGGCGGCGGCGGCGCGCGACCGCATCACCTATCTGGACCAGCAATTGCGCAACCGCCAGGAAATGCTGGGCATGGGCTTCGCCACCGGCGAAACCATCCAGGCGGCCCAGAACGACCTCAGCCGCGCCCGGCGCGAGCTGGCCGACGCCCAGGCGCAGATCAGCGCGGCCAAGGCCGAGGCCATGCAGGCCCGCCTGAACACCGACCGTGAAATGCGCCAGCTTGAGGAAAACGCCGCCAATGCCGGACGCCGGGTGGCCGAATTGTCCACCGAGATCGGCCTGTCGTCGGAAGTGGCGGCGCCCGCCGATGGCCGCGTCAACGAAATCCGCCTGACCGAGGGCGTGGTGGTCAACACCGGTCAGGCGGTGCTGGGCATCGAAAGCGCCGGGACGGTGTTGCAGGCGGTGGTGTTCATCCCGACCGAGCACGGCAAGCGGGTCCGCCCCGGCATGAATGCCCGCATCGCCCCCTCGACGGTGAAGAAAGAGGAAGACGGCACCCTGATCGGCACGGTCACGGTGGTGACGCCGTTCCCCGCCACCCGCGAGGGCATGGCCGCCGTGGTGCAGAACGACGCCCTGATCAGCGAATTCAGCAAGAAGGGGGCGCCGTTCGAGGCCCGCCTGGACCTGACGCCCGCCGACGGCCCCAGCGGCTATGCCTGGACCTCGGGCCGGGGTCCGGCGGTGGAGCTGACCAGCGGCACCACCGTCGAGGCCAGCATCGCCGTGCGCGAACAGGCGCCCATATCGCTGATCCTGCCGTTCTTCCGGCGCGTCGTCGGAGGGGGCGGATGAACTGGCGCGGGCTGACGGCCCGCTGGCGGCGCCCGGCCATGCCCCGCACGGCACGGGTAAAGACCCCCACCGTGTTGCAGATGGATGCGCTGGAATGCGGTGCCGCCTGTCTGGCCATGATCCTGGGCTATCACGGACGCTGGGTGCCGCTCGAGGATTTGCGCGTCGCCTGCGGCGTCACCCGCGACGGCAGCAAGGCCTCCAACCTGTTGCGGGCGGCCCGTGCGCTGGGGCTGGGCGCCAAGGGCTTCCGCAAGGAACCCGAGGGCTTGGCCGAGCTGCCGATCCCGTCCATCATCCACTGGAACTTCAATCACTACGTGGTGTTCGAGGGCATCCGGGACGGCCGCGCCTATATCAACGACCCCGCTCATGGGCCGCTGTCGGTGCCCCTGGACGAGCTGTCGCAATGCTTCACCGGCGTGGTGCTGGCCTTCACGCCCAGCGAAACCTTCACGCCGGGCGGCCAAGCTCCCAGCGGATTGCGCCAACTGGCGGCCATCCTGGGCCAGTCCCATCAGGCGCTGACGCTGATCGCCGGGTTCAGCCTGCTGCTGGTGGTGCCGGGCGTGGTCATTCCCGGCCTGCAAAAGCTGTTCGTCGATCAGGTCCTGGTGCAGCATTTCGAAAGCTGGCTGGCGCCGCTGTGTCTGGGGCTGGTGCTCAGCGCCGCCGTGCAGGCGCTGCTGACCGCCTTCCAGCAGCGTCATCTGGCGCGGCTGGAGGCCAAGCTGTCGGTCAGCCTGTCGGCGCGCTATCTGTCGCGTCTGCTGGCGCGGCCACAGAATTTCTTCAATCAGCGGCAAAAGGGCGAACTGGCCAGCCGCGCCGCTGCCGCCGACCGTCTGGCTGAGCTGTTGTCCGGAACCCTGGCCACCAACATGTTCAATCTGGCGGCGGTGGTGCTCTATGCCGCCGCCATGCTGGCCTATGACCCGATCCTGGCGGCTGTCGCCGTGCTGTTGTCGGCGGGCAACGTCGTCGCCCTGCGGCTGTCCCAGCGGCGGCGCACCGATCTGCAACGCTCGCTGACCGGCGATCTCGGGCGGCTGGCCGGGGCCACCGTCACCGCCGTCACCACCATCGAGACCCTGAAGGTTTCGGGGGCCGAGGATCAGGCCTTCGCCACCTGGAGCGGCCATCAGGCGCAGTCCCTGGCGACCCAGCAGCGCCTGGGCCTGATCGAGGGCATGCTGACCGGCGCCCCCGCCTTGCTGTCGGCGCTGTCGGCGGCGGCGATCCTGGGGGTGGGCGGCTGGCGGGTCATCGACGGTCAGCTCAGTGTCGGCTCGCTGGTGGCGCTTCAGGCGCTGATGGGCAATTTGACCGCCCCGGTGGCCGGGCTGGTCGCCCTGGCCGGGCGGCTGCAGGCGGCGCGCGGCGATCTGGAACGGCTGGCGGATGTGCTGGGCCGTGATGCTCCTGCCGCTGCTGCGGCGGTATTGGACGGACCGGCGCGGTTGCAGGGGCGGATCGATCTGGTGGATGTGTCGTTCGGCTACAGCCCGTGCGACCCGCCGCTGATCGAGGGTTTCTCGCTCTCGCTGCGTCCCGGCGCCCGCGTGGCGCTGGTGGGCGCCTCGGGCAGCGGCAAATCCACCATCGGCCGTCTGGTCTGCGGGCTGCAACGGCCCAGTGCGGGGCAGGTGCTGCTGGACGGTGTGCCGGTGGGGGCCATTCCCCCGCATGTGTTCGCCGCCTCGGTGTCCTATGTGGATCAGGATGTCTTCCTGTTCGCGGGCAGTGTCCGCGATAACCTGACGCTGTGGGATGCCACCATTCCCGACGCCGCCCTGACCCAGGCCCTGAAGGATGCGGACATCCACGCCGAAGTGGCGCAGCGTCCGGGGCAGGTCGATACCGTGGTCAGCGAGGGCGGCGGCAATTTCTCGGGCGGCCAGCGCCAGCGGTTGGAGATTGCCCGCGCCCTGGTGTCCGAGCCGTCGGTGCTGGTCCTGGACGAGGCCACCGCCGCTCTGGACCCGGTGACCGAAAAGCGCATCGACGACAATATCCGGCGGCGGGGCTGCACCTGCCTGATCATCGCCCACCGCCTGTCCACCATCCGCGATTGCGACGAAATCATCGTGCTGGAGCGGGGCCGGGTGGTGGAGCGGGGCAGCCATGACCAGCTGATGGCCGCCGAGGGCGCCTATGCCGGTCTGATCCGGGCGGGGCGCTGATGATTGCCCATTCCACCGCCCTGCGCCCGGTTCCCGCCGATTGTCCCATGTCTTTGTGGCAGGAATGCCACGGCTGGCGCGTCGCCAGCGGTTTCGTCGATCTGTTCGTGGTGTCGGTGCGGGATGGCGAGGCCGAGGGACGGCGCAGCTTTGTGGTCCGCATCAACGCTGGACAGGTGCTGCTGCCGCTGAGGCTGTCCGCTGGCGGCGGCATCCTGGCCGCCGGTGGGCCGGATGCCGCCCTCAGCCCGGTGGATGGCGCGCCCGCCGCCCTGGCGGCGGCGGATCTGGACACCTGGGTGCAGAATCTATGCGGAGTCCTGGGCGAGGGCGCGTCGGCCGCCCATCAAAGCCTGCTGGAGGGCGCCCACGATCTGGCGCCGGGCGATGCGGTCAGCGGGCGCGGGCGTCTGCCGCTGTGGGCCGAGGTGGTGGTCGGCCAGGTCCGGGTGGGGGATGGCGGCGGCGTGGTGAATGCCGGTGATCCCCCGGTTCCGTTGACCTCGGCCTTGCGCGTGACCGCCGATCTTCCGACCCGTCTGGTCGTCCACCGGACCCGCGACCTCCAGGAAAGCGGTCGGCTGGAGCGGGCCTTGGCCGCCTTCCACGATTTCGCCGCCGCCGCCCTGGTGGCGGGCGCCGCCCTCCGTCAGGACGCCCTGGCGGCGCGTGTTGCCGACCGCGCCCGGCAGTCGCGCCGCATGATGGAACAGGGTTTTGCCGATCTGGCGCGGGTGGTCGAGCCGGAGCGCGCGGCGGGGGGCGTGGCCGTCGTCGGCGACCCCGCCTTGGCGGTTGTACGCCGGGTGGCTGCCACCCTGGATTTGGACGCCGTGTCCGCATCGGCAAGTGTGGTGCGGCCCGGTCCCCATGGCCGTGTCGGCGAGATTCTGCGGGCCTCGGGGCTGCGGGGCCGGGTGGTGCTGTTGCGCGATGACTGGTGGCGGCGTGACGGCGTCGCCCTGATCGGCCGCCGCCAGGGCACCAATGCGCCGCTGGCGCTGTTGCCGCGCCCCGGCGGCTATGCGGTGTGGGACCCGGAAGCCGCCAGCGAAAGCCCGGTGACCGCCGAACTGGCGGAGCAGATCAATCCCCAGGCGCTGGCGGTCTATCCCCGCTTCACCACGGCGGCGTTGCGGCCCGGCCAGATCGCCGCCCTGGGGCTGCGCGGCAGCGGCGGCGACGTGCTGCGCCTGCTGTTGCTGGCCCTGGGCACCGCCTTGCTGGCGCTGCTGACGCCGTTGGCCTCGTCCCTGCTGGTGGACGAAATCATTCCCGCCGCCGCGCGCGGCCAGTTGGGAATCCTGGTGGCGGGCATGGTGGTCGCCGCCCTGACCACCGCCTGTTTCGAGCTGACCAAGGCGTTGACCCTGCTGCGGCTGGAGGGGCGGCTGGATTTCGCCATCCAATCGGCGCTGTTCGACCGCTTGCTGCGGCTGCCCGCTCCGTTCTTCAAACGCTATTCCGCCGGTGATCTGGCCGACCGCGTGCTGGGCATGCAGGCCATCCGGCAGATGCTGACCGGCGCCACCGTCACCTCGCTGCTGGGCGGAGTGTTCGCCACCGTCAGCCTGGGCATGCTGTTCGCCTATTCGGTGCCGCTGGCGGCGCTGGCGGTGGTGCTGGCGCTGGTGTCGGCGGTGGTGACGGCGGTCCTGGTGTGGCTGCAATTGCGCCGCGAACGCGAGGTCGCCCGCCTGCGCGGCGCGGTCGAGGCGGTGGTGCTGCAACTGATCACCGGTATCGGCAAGATCGCCGTGGCCGCTGCGGGCGAACGGGCGCTGGCCCATTGGGCCAGCCGCTATGCGCGGCAAAAGCGGCAGGCGGTGGCCGCCCAGGTCTTTGCCCGCGCCCAGGCGGTGTTCATGGCGGCGTTCCCGCCGCTGACCACCATGATCATCTTCCTGGCCATGGCGATGCTGACCAAAAGCACGCTGGAGCAGGCCGAGATCAAGGCGCTGGTGGGCGCCCAGGGCGGCGAGGCCATGGGCACCGGCTCGTTCCTGGCCTTCAACGCCGCCTTGGGCCAGTTCCTGGCCGCCATGACCGCCTCGGTGCGGGCGCTGAGCGAGGTGCTGGGCGCCGTCCCGCTCTGGGAACGGGCCAAGCCCGTACTGGCCGAACCGCCCGAGGAAGGCGGCGAGCGCCATTCCCCCGGCATCCTGAACGGCGGCATCGAATTCAGCGACGTGGGATTCTCGTACATCCCCGGCGGCGCGCCGGTGCTGAACGGCATCTCCGCCACCATCCGGGCGGGCGAATACGTGGCGCTGGTGGGGCCGTCGGGCAGTGGCAAGTCCACCATCATGCGGTTGCTGCTGGGGCTGGAGCAGGCCGGGGGCGGCGACATCCTGCTGGACGGCAAGCCGCTGTCGCGGCTGGACCTGACCCAGGTGCGGGCGCAGATGGGCGTGGTTCTGCAAAACGCCCGCATCCTGCCCGGCGACGTCTTCCAGAACATCGTCGGCGATGCCGAATGCCGCCTGGAAGACGCCTGGGAGGCGGCGGCCATGGTCGGCCTGGACGACGACATCCGCGCCTTGCCCATGGGCATGCACACGGTGCTGATGGAAGGGGGCGCCACCCTGTCGGGCGGCCAGCGCCAGCGCTTGGCCATCGCCCGCGCGCTGGTGCGCAAGCCGCGCATCCTGCTGCTGGACGAAGCCACCAGCGCGCTGGACAACCGCACCCAGGCGGTGGTGACCGAATCCCTGGCGCGGCTGCCCATCACCCGCGTCCTGATCGCCCACCGCCTCAGCACCATCACCGCCGTGGATACCATCCTGGTGATCGACCAGGGACGGGTGGTGCAACGGGGCAGTTACACCGAGCTGATGGCGGTGCCCGGCCTGTTCGCCGAGATGGCCAAACGGCAAATCGTCTGACCTTCCCGAGGGGGGATACCATGCGTAAGGTTCTTTATATCCTGGGGCTTCTGGACGATCTGGACGTGGATTGGCTGGCCCGCCACGGGCGCAAGCGGGCCATCGCTTCCGGCGAAATCCTGGTGCGCGAGGGGCTAGCCTGCCCCTCGGTGTTCATTCTGCTCAACGGCAGCATGGGCGTGACCATCGCCGGTCTGGGGCGGGTCGCCACCCTGGGGGCGGGCGAGGTGATCGGCGAATTGTCCTTCGTCGACAGCGCCCCGCCTTCAGCCACGGTCACCGCCGAGACCGGGTGCGACATCCTGGATGTGGACAAGGGTGTGCTGGCGGCGCAACTGGCCGGAAACGACGCCTTCGCCCGCCGCTTCTATCAGGCCATCGCCATGTTCCTGGCCGACCGCCTGCGCGGCACCGTGCGCCGCCTGGGCTACGGCGCGGGCGCGGGCCTGGACAGCGAGGAAATCCTGGCCGATGAACTGGATGAAAAGCTGCTGGATACCGTGTCGCTGGCCGGGGAACGCTTTGACCGGCTGATCCGCACCCTGGCCACCGCCAGCGGTTAGGGCGCCTCGGGGGTTCGCTCTCCCGCCGAGACGTCGCGATCCCCCCAGCCGAACCAGCGGTCGCGCGCCTCGTCGTAATGGCGTTGGGAATCGTAGCGGATGACCGCCAGTGACAGGGATTCGGCGGTCATGCGTCCCATGGCCGCCATCACCCGATAGACCGCCTGCGCCTCGTCGCGGCGGGCGCCGATCAGGTTGATGCGGGCCTGGAACAGTTCCTGTTCGGCGTTCAGCACATCCAGCAGGGTGCGGCTGCCCAGGCGCATGTATTCGGCGGTGACGCCTTGCTGGGCGATTTCGTTGGCCTTGACCGAGGCATCGTAGCTTTCCACCCGCGCCCGCGCCGCCTCAAGCGCGTTGCTGGCCTCCAGCGCGGTCTGGCGGGCGGTGCGGCGGGCGGCGTCCAGCAGCAGGCGGCGCTGCCCCAATTCCTGTTTGCGCGCCTGGATGCGGGCGTATTCGGCTCCCGATTGGTACAGGGGAATGCGCACGACCGCGCCCAGGCTTTGAGTCCGTGCGTCGTGCACGGTCAGCGCGGTGTTGGTCTGATAGGTGTCGCTGGCCTCCAGCGATACGGTGGGCAGGGTGGCCGCTTCGCTGGCGTCAACGGCGGCGCGCGCCGCCTCGACCGCATAGGTGGCGGCCTGCACCTGGGGATTGGCGCTCTCGGCCTGGGCCAGGACGGCTTCGCGCTCGGGCGGCGTTGGCAGGCTTTCGGGGAATTGCGGACTTTCCGGGACCTCGCCGGTCAGCGCCTGATAGCGTCCGCGCGCGGTGTCCAGATCCTTTTCCGCCTGCCGCAGCTCGGCCTGGGCGTTGGCCAGACGGGCACGGGCCTGGGCGACGTCGGTCTGGGTGGTCATCTGGCGCTGAAATCCGGCTTCGGCGGCGGCCAGCTGACGGGACAGAACCTGGATGTTGGCGCGGTTCAGGGCTAGCCCCGCCTGGGCGCGGACCACGTCCAGATGGGCGGCGGCGGTGTCCAGCAGGATGGTCTGCTCGGTATGGGCCAGCGCCGCGCGGCCCGCCAGCACCCGGGCCTCGGCGCCGCGCACCGCGCCCGAGGTCTGGCCGAAATCGGCGATGCGCTGGCTCAGCGTCACCGACACCAGATCGGACGGCATGATGCCGGTGCCCCGGTTGCCGTCGGTGTCATGCCCCTTGAGATAGGAGCGGGTCCGTCCCAGGTTGGTGGTCACGGTGGGGCGCCATGCCGACAGCGCCTCGGCGACACCGTGGTCCAGCGCCGCCAGGGCCGAGCGTTCGGCCCGCAGCGTCGGGTTGTTCCAATAGGCCTGTTCCAGGCTTTCGTTCAGCGCCTGCCCGTGCGCGCCGGTCCAGGCCGACAGCCCGCCCACGGCGACAAGCACAGATATTCCCCGACGCCATCCAGCCATTGCGCGTGCCACCCCCGCCCACTTTGTCCAAGTGGGCGAACGGTATCCGCCACGGCGCGCCCGCACTATGCAAAAGCGGTGGCCGCCGGGGGTTCCTCAACGCCGGTTGATGGGGCGGCGGCTTTGCTACCCTGACCGCCATCAACTCCACAGCCACCCCGACGTTGCCAAGGTGGAAACCTTCCTGGGCGACGCTGGCTATTACAAACCGCTGACCAACGATGATCCCAATGGCTGGCACAGCAGCAACCTGGACGAGGCCATCCGCACCTTCCAGAAGGGCAAAAGTCTGGAGGTGGACGGCTTCCTCAAACCGGGCGGCCCCACCATCGGCAAGATCGGCAGCTTGCTGGGCGGGGCCGAACCACAGAAGAAACGCGCGGATAATACTGAGATATGGGGCCGAGGATTCAATAATTGGCCGGGCGTGTCCGTTTCCGGCAATGGGTCTCTGTCTCCCCGCCAGTCCGGGGGGCAAGAGCCCTCCTCGTACATCAGTGACGAAGATGCTCGCCGTCTGGGCGAAATCCTGCGCAATCCCCCTGCGGGGAATAGCCAGCGCCCGGATTCCGGGCCTCCGTCCAGACAGCCTTCTATTGACCCGTTCCCCAACCACACCATCAATCAGGAGGGCATTGACGCCAGCCAAGCCTATGCCGAGATGCTGGTGCGCGATTCCGACCCCAGCCAGACCGCGCGCATGCTGAAGCGCACCATCGATGATTACGGCGACCAAGGGCGCGGTGACGTGGCCGACCTGTTGGCCCGGTTCCAGGAAATCGATGGCACCAAGGCCGAAACCCTGCGCCGCGAACTGCACAAGGCCACCGGCGAGATGCTGCCCTACCGCCTTGCCCCTCTGGGCGAGGGTTTCCGCGAACCCACGGACGAGGAGAAGATCGCCGCCGCCCCCCAGGTTCCGTTCGGTTCCGCCCAAGGTGCCGACCGCTGGGCGGCGGGCAATATGGCCGACGCGCTGCTGGGCAAGGGCGACTATGTCGACGCCGTCAGCCACTTTCGCGGCGAGATCGGCCGCAACCGGGGCGAGGCCATGCCCTATCTCGCCGCCGTGCACGAGATCATGGGCGAGAAGAATCCGGGGCTGGCGGCTAAGTTCGCCACCCAGATGCAGAAGGCGGGGCTGACGGCGGCGGCGGAGAAGAAGCCAGAGGACGTGCCGCAACCGGCTCCGGCGCCCACGCCCGCTCCGGTTCCAGAGCCGCCGAAACCCGAACCGGCGCCGCAACCTGCACCGCAACCCCAGCCGTCTCCTGCACCTGCTCCGACGCCCGGGCTGACTCCGTCGCCAGATGGCGGGAATTCCTCCTCCAAGCCGCAGTCGAGTGTCGGACATGTGTCGTCGATCAGTGGACAGGAAATTCTCGATAAGGCAAAGACGAAGGGCACGGACGGGATCATCAGCCACCCCAAGGGTCAGGGATGTGTAGTGCTGGTTAAAGATGCTGTTCCCGATCTTGCCGATACGCGCACGACGGATTGGAAGCCGGGGCCAAAGATAGTCGGCTCCGACAACCCGCCGCTCCGTCCCGGTACCGCCCTCGCCACTTTCGGCGCCAATGGCAAGTATGGGGGCGATGGGGTTCAGCATGCCGTGGTGTTTGATCGTTACGAAACCCGAAATGGGCAGCCCGGCATGTGGATCATTGAGCAGTCCAAAGATATGCCGACGCGTGAGAAATTCGTGCCGTTCAACTCAACGGATTCCAACCCACGGTATCGTGCCGAAAACTATTCCGTCATCACCAAATAGATGTATCGTCTCCCTGGCGGTCGTTGGCTGTAGCCGCCAGGGAGACGAGAAATGAGGATTTGGCCGGGGCTGCGGACGTTCCTGTTTGCCGCAGGGATGATTTCGTCCCACTCCGCGATTGCGGGAGAGGTGATCTGCCCTCGGAGTTTTGCGCATCCAGTGACGAAGCAGTCATTGCCGCTGGCCAATGCGGAGTTGTGGGCGGCCGAATACCAAATCAGCATTGAAGATGCCGAGGAGCATCGGGATTTCGGCCGTCGTTTTTGGGGGAGGTGGCAGCTACGAATGCTCGATCATCCCCGCTTCATTGTTTGCCGATATGGCGCCTATCGGGATCGAGGCAGTCGCCAGCAAGTCGTTTTTCCTATTCCGGAAGTGGCTGATACGTGTGAGATGGAGGCTCGTGAACGGAAGGAGGGGCCGTACATTTGGGATGTGTTGAAATTTGTCTGTAGCGGTGTGCCTGCCGAAAAGTGGAAGGCCCATGCCGCCGAGAAGCCCAATCGTTCGACCGAGTTGGGCGGCATGAACTTGGCGATGACCAGGGCGCAGATCGAGGCGCACGTTCTGGCCTCGGGTGGTACGGTCACCGCCGATGGTCAGCGCCTAGCCATACAAGTGAAGGACGAGAGCTTCTTCGCGTATTTCACGCCGAACGCCGAGCATCCCAGCCGAATCGTCGCCTTGCTTCCGCCCCGTATGGGCGACAGCAAAGACGCCTATTTTTCTTTGGTCCAACGGTATGGAACAATATACCCCGCCAACCAGACACCCAACCCTCGCTGGGAAGGGCGTGACGGTGTCTGGTTTGTTTACAAGCCGGGGCGGCCCAATACGGATGACCGGCAGGAAATCCACTTGATTGACGGCAAGCCAGATGAAGCCGATGCCATGGATTGACGAGTGCATGTTCAGTCGTGGCGGCATCGGACAAGCCAGTAGGGCACCCGCACCCACCCGCCCTACTTTTGCCCTGCTAACGGCAAGCGCCAGCGCCCGCCAAAGCGGCGGCTTGCGCTAGTTCATTGCTTTTACTAGGTAAATTTGGTGTCCCGGAAGGGATTCGAACCCCTGACCCACGGTTTAGGAAACCGTTGCTCTATCCTGCTGAGCTACCGGGACGCCTGTGCCTGACGGGCGGACGGGTCGGGTTATAGCATTGTGGGGGGGCGGGGACAAATCCTGCGATGGGGGGTGGGGGTTTGCTGATTTTGCCGCTTGCCTCGCGGGGGCGGTTCGGTCATGGTCCGCGCCCCTATCAACCCCGCTTTTGTCAGGGAGGACAAGAGATGAGCGGCTTCCGCACCCATGACGGCCAGCATTCCGACCGCATGCCGATCAAGCGCAGCCTGGATGAGAAGAAGCGTCTTCTGGTCCAGCTCAAGGAGCAGCAGGCTCAGCTCAAGCCGTGGGTGGCCGAGGGGGTGAAGACCTCGCTGGCGAAGCGTATTTCCGATCTGGAAACCGACCTGCGCGCCGCCGCCCGCCGTTGATCCTGTTTCGCCCCCGGTTCGTCGGGGGTAGAGTGGGGCGGCCATGACCGCCCTCTGCCGAGATTGCTGCATCCCCTTCCGATCGGGGAACGACTGCCCGCGCTGCGGTTCGGCGCGGGTGGTCGAGCATCCCGAGTTGCTGGACCTTTCCATCGCCCATATCGATTGCGACGCCTTTTATGCTTCGGTGGAAAAGCGCGATCGCCCCGACCTTGCCGACAAGCCGCTGATCGTTGGCCATCCCGGCGGGCGCGGTGTGGTCACCACCGCCTGTTACGTGGCGCGCAAGTTCGGGCCGCGTTCGGCCATGCCCATGTTCAAGGCGCTGGAGCTGTGTCCGCACGCCGTGGTCATTCCGCCCGACATGGCGAAATACAGGGCGGTGTCGGCGGAAATCCGCGCGCTGTTTCTCAAGGCGACGCCGCTGGTCGAGCCCTTGTCCCTGGACGAAGCCTATCTGGACCTGTCCGAGGGCGTGCGGCTGGTGGACCGGGCGCCCGCCGTGATCCTGGCGCGGCTGCAACGGGCCATCGAACGCCGGGTCGGCATCACCGTTTCGGCCGGGCTGTCCTACAACAAGTTCCTGGCCAAGATGGCCAGCGACCGCGACAAGCCGCGCGGTTTTTCGGTCATCGGCCAGGCCGAGGCGCGGTCGCTGCTGGCGCCCATGGGGGTCGGCGCATTGTTCGGCGTCGGTGCGGCGACGGCGGCGCGGCTGGAGCAGGCGGGCATCGCCACCATCGGGCAATTGCAGGACATGGCCGAGGCCGAACTGGTGACCCGCTTCGGCAAGTTCGGCCGGGCGCTCTATCTGATGGCGCGCGGCGAGGATGGCCGCCGCATCAATCCCGACCGTCCCGCGAAAAGCGTGTCCAACGAAACCACCTTCGCCCGCGACATCCGCGATCCCGCCCGCCTGCTGGCGGCGCTGGAGCCGCTGGCGGTCAAGGTGGCGGGGCGGCTGGAGCGGGCCGGGCTGGCTGGACGAACAGTGGTGTTGAAGCTGAAGACCGGCGACTTTAAACTGCTGACCCGCAATCATCGATTGCCCGCAGCAACGGCCCGCGCCGATCAGATGTTGCGTGCCGCCGCGCCGCTACTGGAAAGAGAGGCGGACGGCCGCGCCTTCCGGTTGATTGGTATCGGTGTCAGTGATCTGTGCGCAGCGACCGAAGCGGATCCGCCGGATTTATTCGGTGGGTGAAGGAGTCTCGACAAATATCGCGTGGTCGCGGTATGAACGCTATCGTAACGAGTTCTGACAAAAAGGGTCACTGATCATGAGCCTGTTCGGCCGCCGCGCCCGAGGTTCCGACGTCGCCCCCGGCGACATCTTCCGCAAGGCCGGCACCTATGGCGGAGACTGGGTCGTCGAGCGTGTGTTCGACTATCCCGATATTCCCCGCCATGTCCGCATGGTCGAACGCCAGGGCGCCCGCGCCATGACGGTCGCGGTGTCCATGTTGTTCGACCCGGAATGCTTCACCCCGGTCGGTTATGGTCAGGGGCACGGCGCCGAGGAATAATCCCCGGCGCCTATTCTATCGGATTCAGGCCCGGTAGCGGTGCAGATAGGTGGGCAGCACCGCCTCGGCGGCCACGGGGGCGATGCCCAACTCGGCCAAACCCGGCTTGCCGCCCCGCACCACGTTGTCCACCTGCAACAATTTGACCTGATCCGGGGTCAGGGCCGGTTTCGGCAGCAGCTTCAAGAAGGAGGCCTGCACGCGGGCCACCCAGAACGGCAGCGGCGCCAGAAGGGCGCATCGGCCGGTGACGCGCAGGATCAGCTCCATCACTTCCTTGAGGGTATAGCGGCGCGGGCCGCCCAACTCGTACACCTTGCCGGTGGTGCGCGGGTCGGTCACGCCCTTGACCAGGGCTTCGGCCACGTCGCCCACATAGACCGGCTGGAAGGTCGGTCCGCCCGACCCGAACCAATCCACGTCATAGCCGTTCTCGGTGTGCGCCAGCTTGAAGCCGTCGCCGGTGAACACCGGCAGTACCGGCGAGATGCGGGCCAGACCAGCGAAGCGGTTGAAGAAATCGTCATCGGGGCCGAACACGACGGACGGCCGGAAAATGGCGGCGCCGGGAAAGGCCGCCTGCACCGCTTCCTCGCCCAGGGCCTTGCTGCGGGCATAGGCCGAAGGTGAATTCTTGTCGGCCCCCAGGGCGGACATATGGACCAGCCGCTTGACCCCGGCCTCGCGCGCCGCCTGGGCGACATTGGCCGCCCCCTGGCGGTGGATGGCGTCGAAGGTGGTCTTGCCCTTCTCGAACAGGATGCCCACCAGATTGACCACGGCGTCGGCGCCGTTGACCGCGGCGCGCACCGATGCCATGTCGCGGATATCGGCGGCTACCGGGTTGACCTGGCCGGGGTCGCCCATGGGTTTCAGGAAACCGGCATCCACCGGGTCGCGCATTGCGGCGCGCACCACCCATCCCTGGGCCGCCAGACGCCGCACCACCTGACGGCCGATGAAGCCCGAGCCGCCGAACACCGTAACCACTCGCCGCATTATGGACCTCCGCATCTCCCGCGCCGCCGCTGTCCGGCGGGCTTATCTCATTGGCGGAAAAGGCTATTCCTTTCCCCCGATGAACGCAACGCCAAGGGTTGGTGAAGGGGTGCCGCAAAAAAAATCACAAACCTGAAAAAAAGCCGTTGACGCACGAGGGCGATCCGAATATTTCTCTGGGCCTCGGCGGGGGCGACCCCAACGAAACCGGCGGAAACGCTGGGGACTGACAGTAATGTCGGCCAATTGCCCAGGTGGCGGAATTGGTAGACGCGCACGGTTCAGGTCCGTGTGCCGCGAGGCGTGAAGGTTCGAGTCCTTTCCTGGGCACCAATTCTCGGTGACTACCAACACCGGGTGCCAAAGCCCCCCAGAGGGGCGATGCCAAACGGCTCCTTTGGGGAACATCCCGAAGGAGCCGTTCGCATGTCTATCACCTATCATATGGGCGATCTGCCCGCGGATGTGGACCTGGGTCCGGTTGTCGCCATCGACAGCGAGACCATGGGGCTGTCCGTGCATCGCGACCGGCTGTGCGTCATCCAGCTGTCGGGCGGCGACGGCAACGCCCATGTGGTGCATTTCCCCCGCCCGGTCTATGACGCGCCCAATCTCAAGCGGCTGCTGGCCGATCCGGCGGTGACCAAGCTGTTCCATTTCGCCCGTTTCGACCTGGCCATGATCCAGAAGCATCTGGGTGTGCGCTGCGAACCGGTGTGGTGCACCAAGCTGGCGTCCAAGCTGTGCCGCACCAACACCGACCGCCACGGCCTCAAGGATCTGTGCCGCGAGCTGATCGGTGTCGATCTGTCCAAGCAGCAGCAGACCTCGGATTGGGGGGCGCCGGAACTGAACGCCGACCAGTTGGCCTATGCCGCGTCGGACGTTCTTTATCTGCACCAGCTCAAGGCGCGGCTGGAGGTGCTGCTGGACCGCGAGGACCGCCGCGCCGTGGCCGAGGATTGCTTCCGCTTCCTGCCGGCGCGGGCGGCGCTGGATCTGCTGGATTGGGACGACGTGGACATTTTCAGCCACTAAATCACCCCATCCTTCTTTTAACCTTCCGCTCGGCGGCGCGATTCGTATAGTGGGGAACCGCGCCGTCTGGCGCGGGTATTGCAGGTTAAGCCAGGACCCGTTCATGACCATCGCCGCGCAGGAAGGCGTCTCCGCCAGCACGGAAGACGTTTCCGCCGATATTCTTTCCGCCCGCCGCGTGCTGGCCGCCGAGGCGGCCGCGCTGGAAGCCCTTGCCCAATCCCTGGACGGCCCGTTCGTGGCGGCGGTCGAGGCCATGGCGGCGGCCACCGGCCGCGTGGTGGTGTCGGGCATGGGCAAGTCGGGCCATATCGCGCGCAAGATCGCCGCGACCCTGGCCAGCACCGGCACGCCAGCGTTCTTCGTCCATCCCGGCGAGGCCAGCCACGGCGATCTGGGCATGATCATGCCGGGCGACGTGGTGGTGGCGCTGTCCAATTCCGGCGAGACGCCGGAACTGGGCGACATCATCGCCTATACCCGCCGCTTCGAAATTCCGCTGATCGGCATCACCTCGCGCGCGGTCAGCGCCCTGGCCCAGGCCGCCGACGTCGGGCTGATCCTGCCCAAGGTGCCCGAGGCCTGTCCCATGGGGCTGGCGCCCACCACCTCGACCACGCTGATGCTGGCGCTGGGCGACGCGCTGGCGGTGGCGCTGCTGGAACGCAAGAACTTCACCGCCGCCGATTTCCGGGTCTTCCATCCTGGCGGCAAGCTGGGCCAGCGCCTGCTCAAGGCCGCCGATCTGATGCATGGTGGTGACGGCGTGCCGCTGGTGGCGCCCGATGCATCCATGGCCGACGTGCTGCTGGTGATGACGCAAAAGCGCCTGGGCTGCGCCGGAGTGGTCGAGGATGGCCGCTTGGCCGGCATCATCACCGATGGCGATTTGCGCCGCCATTTGAGCGGTGAGCTGCTGACCCGCTGTGCCGCCGAGGTGATGAGCCGCGATCCCAAGACGGTGCCGCCCACCATGCTGGCGGCCGAGGCGCTGCGCATCATGAATTCCAAGGCCATCACCACCTTGTTCGTGGTCGAGAACGGTCATCCGGTGGGCGTGCTGCACGTCCACGACCTTCTGCGCTCCGGCGTGGCCTGAACGGTGGGGGCGCGGTCATGACCCTGCATGCCGATTCCGACCTGCGCCCGCAAACGCCGCCGTCCCGGCGTGCGCTGATCCGTCTGCCCCGCCGTGCCGCCAAGCCAGCCAAGGTGTCGGGCATCCATCACCGTTATACCCGCATGGTCGGCACCCTGCGGCTGGTGCTGCCCGCCTTGGCCGCCATCCTGCTGGGGCTGGTGGTGGCGTGGCCCAAGCTGACCAGCAACGACGACCGTTTCCAGTTGGGGTTCTCGCAGTTGTCGCCGTCCTCGGTGCAGAATCTCTCCATGGTCAACGCCCGCTTCCAGGGTCTGAATCGCCGCAACCAGCCCTTTACCGTGACCGCCGATGTGGCTACCGAGGATGAGCCGGGATCGGGGCTGATCGTGCTGGACGCGCCCAAGGGTGATTTCCTGACCACCGGTGGCAAGGGCGTCTATGTGGAGGCCCGGCGCGGCTTCTACCGTCAGAAAGAGCAGATGCTGGACCTGGAGGGCGAGGTCGCGCTGTTCCACGAGGACGGGTATGAGTTGCACACTCAGAAGGCCACGGTCGATCTGCGCACCTCGGACGTGGTCGGCACCGTTCCCGTCACCGGCAACGGGCCTCAGGGGCGCATCGACGGCACCGGATTCCGCATGCGCGAGAAGGGGACGCGCATCGAGGTCACCGGGCAGTCCAAACTGAAACTCAAGGGGGCGGGCTCTAAATGATGCGGGGCAATGTCGCGGCGCTGGCCTTGGCCGCGCTGCTGGTCGCGGGACCGGCGGCGGCGCAGGGGTTCAACCTCAGCCAGAACAACACTTCGGAAATCCAGGTCTATGCCGATGAGGGTATCGAATGGGTGTCCGACGCCACCCGCGTCATCGCCCGCGGCAACGCCAAGGCGGTGCGCGGCACCACCACGGTGACCGCCGACACCCTGACCGCCTATTACCGCGACGGCCAGGGCGGCAACGAGATCTGGCGCATCGACGCCGACGGCAACGTCAAGATCACCACGCCGACCGAAACGGCGACCGGCTCCAAGGCCACCTATGATCTGGAAAAGGCCATCTTCGTGCTGCGCGGCGCGCCGCCCAAGCTGGTGACCCCCACCGACACCATCACCGCCAAGGACACCCTGGAATACTGGGAAAAGGAACGCATGGCGGTGGCGCGTGGCGACGCGGTGGCGACCACCACGGAAAAAAGCATCAAGGCCGACGTGCTGACCGCCCATTTCAAGGACAAGGGCGGCGTTCCGGCCAAGGGCAAGGCGAAGGGCAAGAATGATGCCGCGTCCGGCGGCGGCGATCTGGAATTGCAGCGTGCCGACGCCTATGGCCATGTGGTGCTGACCACCCCGCGCGAGGTGGTGAACGGCGATCGCGGCGATTACAATCTGGAAACCGGTATCGCCACGGTCAGCGGTTCGGTTAAGCTGGTCCGCGACGGCAACGAGCTGAATGGCGGCTACGCCCACGTCAACCTCAACACCGGCATCAGCAAATTGTTTGGTGCAGCCCCCGGCGAAAAGGTCGGCGACACCCGCGCCCATGGCAGTTTCATCCCGGAAAAGCCGGAAGGCGGGGAAAAGCGGCGGCCATTGTTCAAGGGGCAGGGACCTAATTCGGGCGGCGCCGGGGAAGGGCGCTGAAGGAAATGCGGATGGATGCGATCAGTGCCGGCGAGCCCCGGCTCAATTCCCGTGACGAGCCAAATGCTCCCGCCCAGGCCCTGGGCGGCCTGCACGCGCGCAACATCGGCAAGAATTTCAAGCGCCGCAGCGTGCTGCGCGACGTCTCGATCCAGGTCAGCCGCGGCGAGGCAGTAGGGCTGTTGGGACCCAACGGCGCGGGCAAGACCACCTGTTTCTATTGCATCACCGGCCTGATCAATCCCGATGCCGGGTCCATCGAGCTGGACGGGCACGAGATCACCGGCCTGCCCATGTACCGCCGCGCCCGCCTGGGCATCGGCTATCTGCCGCAGGAAGCCTCGATTTTCCGTGGCCTGACCGTCGAACAGAATTTGATGGCGGTGCTGGAAGTGGCCGAGACCGACCGCGACGCGCGCGAGGCCCGGCTGGACGAGTTGCTGGCCGAATTCGGTGTCGAGCATCTGCGCCGCGCCCCGGCCATGGCCCTGTCGGGCGGCGAGCGGCGGCGCGTGGAAATCGCCCGCGCCCTGGCGTCGCGCCCGCATTTCATCCTGCTGGACGAACCGTTGGCCGGTATCGATCCCATCGCGGTGTCGGATATCCGCGATCTGGTGGCCCATCTCAAGCATCGCGGCATCGGTGTGCTGATCACCGACCACAATGTGCGCGAGACCCTGGACATCATCGACCGCGCCTACATCCTGCATGACGGCACGGTGTTGATGGAAGGCCCGCCCGAGGAGATCGTGGCGCACGAAGGCGTGCGCCGGGTCTATCTGGGCGAGAATTTCAGCCTGTGACCGGGCGCCGGAACGGAAGGTTGGCCTAGACCATGGCGCTTACTCCCCGGTTGGACATCCGTCAGACCCAGGCTCTGGTGATGACGCCGCAATTGCAGCAGGCGATCAAGCTGCTGCAATTGTCCAACCTGGAACTGACCGCGTTCATCGATCAGGAACTGGAGCGCAACCCGCTGCTGGAGCGCGAGGACGGCGACCGTGCGCTGGATGGGCCGGGTGGTGAGCCGGGGGGCGAACCGGGTACCGAGCCCGGCGATTCCGACCCGCGCGAACTTCCCGATTCCGCGCCCGCCGAGGCGCCGATGCTGGACGGCATGACCGAGACTTCGGCCGCCGACGGCATGGATGTCGATTACGACAATCTGTTCAACAACGACAGTGCCGCCGACGGCCTGGACGGCGAGGCCTTCGGGCAGTGGAGCCGTACCGGCGGTTCGCTGGCGTTCGAGGACGGCGAATCCAGCCTGGAACAGACCCTGGCGGGCGAGACCACCCTGCGCGACCATCTGGTGGCGCAGTTGAACGTGGACATCCTGAACCCGGCCGACCGGCTGATCGGCCTGCATCTGATCGAGATGCTGGACGAATGCGGCTATCTGGTCGGCGATCTGGCGGAACTGGCCGACCGCCTGGGCTGTAGCCTGGACAAGGTCGAGGCGGTGCTGAAGCAGGTGCAGCGTTTCGACCCGGTCGGCGTGTTCGCCCGCTCGCTCAAGGAATGCCTGGCCCTGCAACTGGCCGAGCGCGACCGCCTGGACCCGGCCATGGCGGCGTTGCTGGACAATCTGGAATTGCTGGGCCGCCGCGATCTGGCCGGGCTGATGAAGGTGTGCGGCATCGATGCCGAGGATTTGGCCGAGATGATCGGCGAGATCAAGGCGCTGGACCCCAAGCCCGCCTTGCGCTTCGACACCGCCGTGGCGCAGCCGGTGACCCCCGATGTGCTGATGCGCCGCGCCCAGGACGGGGCGTGGCTGGTGGAGCTGAATTCCGATACCCTGCCGCGCGTGCTGGTCAACGCCCGCTATTACGCCAAGGTCACCGCAGGGGCGCGCAGCAAGGACGACAAGACGTATCTGTCCGAGCGGTTCCAATCGGCCAACTGGCTGGTCAAGTCGCTGCATCAGCGCGCGACGACCATCCTGAAGGTGGCGACCGAGCTGGTGCGCCAGCAGGACGCGTTCTTCCGCCACGGCGTGCAGCATCTGCGGCCGCTGGTGCTGCGGGACATCGCCAACGCCATCGGCATGCACGAAAGCACGGTCAGCCGTGTCACCTCGAACAAGTACATCGCCACGCCGCGCGGCATCTACGAACTCAAGTACTTCTTCACCCAGGCCATCGGCTCCAACGACGGCGGCGACGCCCATTCGGCTGAATCGGTGCGCCACCGTATCAAGGCGCTGATCGACGCCGAGGGCAAGGCGGTGCTGTCCGACGACCGCATCGTGGAAATCCTGAAGACCGAAGGCATCGACATCGCGCGGCGCACGGTGGCAAAGTACCGCGAGGGCATGAACATCCCGTCGTCGGTACAGCGGCGGCGCGAGAAGTCGCTGGGGGGCTGAGCAAAAGGCGGGGATACCGGGCGGCGCTTGACTTCGCCCTGGGGCGGAACTATGTTCCCGCCGCCCTTGGACCGGTATCGCGGGCCTTGAGTTTTGCCTTGCGCGGCCGAGATGTAAAGGACGCTGCCCGTGGTCGGGTCGCCTCCCACTGGCCAACAGAGGGTTGTTTTCATGGACATCGCCGATCTGATCACTCCGGCCGCCGTCATTCCCAATCTGCGCGCCACTTCGAAGAAGCAGGCGTTGCAGGATTTGGCCAAGAAGGCGTCCGAGCTTACCGGCCAGAACGAGCGCGCCGTGTTCGACGTGCTGCTGGAGCGGGAACGCCTGGGCACCACCGGCGTTGGCAACGGCATCGCCATCCCGCATGGCAAGCTGTCTACCCTGGACCGGCTGTACGGCGTGTTTGCCCGCCTGGAAAAGCCGATCCATTTCGAATCCATCGACGAACAGCCGGTCGACCTGATCTTCCTGCTGCTGGCCCCGGAAACCGCCGGGGCCGACCACCTCAAAGCCCTGGCCCGCGTCTCGCGCCTGCTGCGCGACAAGGGCGTGTGCGAAAAGCTGCGCGGTACCGACAATGCCGACGGCCTGTTCGCCCTGCTGACCGAATCCCCGGCCAGCCGCGCCGCTTGAACCCTCGGGTGCATACCTCTGGTCCCGCACTGCGAAACGAGCTAGAAGGGGGCGCATGAGGACGCTCTATCATCATCCGCTGTGCCCGTTCTCGCGCAAGGTGCGCGTGGTCATGGCCGAGAAGAAACTGGAATTCGACGGCCAGATCGAGCGCTATTGGGAAGGGCGCGACGATTTCGTCGCCATGAACCCGGCCTCGGAAGTGCCGGTGCTGGTGGAGGAGGGCGGCACGGTGCTGGCCGATTCCACCGCCATCTGCGAATACCTGGACGAAATCCACCGCGAGCCGCCGCTGCTGCCGTCCGAAGCCGCCGCGCGGGCCGAGGTCCGCCGTCTGGTCGGCTGGTTCGACGTCAAGTTTCATCGCGATGTCACCGTCAATCTGGTGGGTGAAAAGGTGCATAAGCGCCTGATGAACGCCCATGCCGCCCCGGATTCGCGGCTGATCCGCGCCGGTTTCGCCGCCGTGCACCAGCATCTCGACTATATCGGTTGGCTGACCGAGCGCCGGACCTGGCTGGCGGGGTCCCATTATTCCATGGCCGACATCGCCGCCGCCGCGCAGATTTCCTGCCTGGATTACATCGGCGACGTGCCGTGGGAAAACCATCCCGGCGCTAAGGACTGGTACGCCCGCGTCAAGTCGCGCCCCAGCTTCCGCCCGCTGCTGGCCGACCATCTGCCCGGCGTGCCGCCGCCGCGCCATTACGCCGATCTGGATTTTTAATAAGGCGCCGTTATAGGTCGTCATGGCCGGGCTTGACCCGGCCATCCATGCGGTGCCGCGGAACAGATGTGGATGCGCGGGTCAAGCCCGCGCATGACGCTGGGAAGATGCTGATGCGCCTCCTGTCTTGCCTTCTCACCGCCCTGCTGTTCGCTCTGCCCGCCCATGCCCAGGTGATCGAACGTTTCACACCCCAGGGCAAGGTGGTGGCGCTGACCTTCGACGCCTGCGAGGCGCGCAACGCCCCGGCCTATTTCGACAAACCGCTGCTGGATTATCTGGAAGCGGAGAAGCTGCCCTTCACCATCTTCGCCACCGGTCTGTTCGCCCGCCGCAACGCCGCCGAGCTGGCACGGCTGTCGCAATCGCCGCTGGTCGAGGTGGAGAACCATTCCCACGACCATCCCCAGCACATGGAGCGGCTGTCCGCCGAACAGGTGCAGGCCGAGATCGCCGAGGCCGATGCCGCCATCCAGGCGGCGACCGGCCGCAAACCGCGTTTTTTCCGCTTCCCGGCGGGCAATTACGATGCCGCCACCTTGGCGGCGGTCGAAGCCAGCGGCCACCGGGTGGTGCATTGGCGCTGGCCGTCGGGCGACCCCTCCAAGGGGCTGGCGCCGGAACGGCTGCGTGATTGGGTGTTGTCGCAGGTGCGGCCGGGCGACGTGCTGATTTTCCATATCAATGGCCGCGCCCCGGCGACCCATGTGGCGCTACCCGAGGTGGTGCGCGAGCTGCGGCGGCGCGGCTATGCCTTCGCCCGCCTGGACGAGGTGTTGCAATGATCCGCCCCCTGGCCGCCGCCGAGATTCCGGCCCTGGCCCAGGCGCTGGCCCAACTGGACCCGTGGCGGCGGCTGGGCTTTTCCGCCGCTGGTCTGGCCGCTTATCTGGGGCGCGAGGATCCGGCGCTGATGCGGGTGGTGGCGGAACAGGACGGTGCCCCGGCGGCGGTTCTGGCGCTGCGCAAGCCATGGCTGCGCGGTCCCTATATCGAACTGCTGGCGGTGCTGCCTGCCGCCCAGGGGGCGGGTCTGGGCCACGCCCTGGTGCAATGGGCGGTGGCCCAGGGCGGCGGCAATCTGTGGGCCTGCGTCTCGGATTTCAACATTCCGGCGCGCGCCTTCTATGCCCGCCAGGGCTTCGCCGAGGTGGCGCCGCTGCCCGATCTGGTCGCCGAGGGCCTGGGCGAAATCCTGCTCCGCCGAATTCTCAGCGCCACAACAGGCTGATCAGCGCGCCCAGTCCCAGCAGCATCAGCAGTGTGCCGGAAACGCGGTTGAAGGTGCGCATGCGCTCGGGGGTGAAGCGGGCGCGGACCAGGATGGTCATCTCGGTCAGGACTGCCCACCACAGGGCCGAACCGACGAACACCCCGGCCACCAATTGCCAGGATTGCGCCAGCCCTACCGGTTGCGCCGCCGCGCCCAGGCCGACAAAGACGCCGACCACGCCCATCATGGTGCCGGGATTGGTGATGGTGATGGCGAAGGTGGACAGGAAGTCCCGCCATGCCCCCGGCCCCTTGGCTTCCTCCGCCTCCTGCGCCACCGCCGCCTGCCGCCAGGTATGGATGCCGATGCCCACCAGGAACAGGCCGCCCAACAGCTTGAGCAGTGAGCCGAAATCCACCAGGAAATGGGAGATGGCGCCCAAGCCCAGCCCGACCACCGCGCCGAACACCGTGTCGGCCAGCGCCGCGCCCAATCCCGCCATCCAGGCGGCGGGGCGGCCGTCGGCCAGGGCCTTGCGGATACACATCAGCCCCACCGGTCCGATGGGGGCGGCAATGGCGAAGCCGATGCCGACGCAGCGCAGAAAAAGGGGAATCTCCACCCGGGCGACCCTGGTTGGTGTTTTGGCGCGGCGGCAGCAAAGCAGAAAGCCGCCCAGGGAACAAGGGAAAGGGTTACTCCACCGGCAACGGCGCGAACAGGCGCGACGGCAGGGCGATCTCGTCCTGGGCCTGGATCAGGGCCAGTTCCCGCCGTTTCAGGCTGCGGGTCTTCTCCAGCACGCCGTACAGGCTGGACACCGCCAGCGACAGCGCCTCGGGCGGCGCCTCGCCGCGCAGCAGATGGGCCAGCAGCAGCGCCGACAGCACGTCGCCGGTGCCGCTGATGGCCGGGGTGAAGCTCAGGAACGGCGTGCGCACCGCCCAGGCGCCCTCGGCGGTGACCGCGACACTGGCCACCGAGGCGCCGTCGCGGATGGATGTGGCGACCACCAGCTTGGGGCCGCGCGCCAACAGGTGGCGGGCGGCGTCCACCGCGTCGGGGATGTTGGCGACCGGACGGCCGCTCAGGATTTCCAGCTCGAAGCGGTTGGGAGTGACGATGTCGGCCATGGGCAATGCGTGGCCCGCCAGGAATTGCGGAATGCCGTCGCGCACATACAGCCCGTCCTCGTCGCCCATCACCGGGTCGCACAGCACCAGCGCCTTGGGGTTCAGCGTGCGCACCCGCCGCGCCGCCTCCAGCACCGCCTCGCCCGCGCCCGCGTCGCCCAGATAGCCCGACAGCACCGCGTCGCATTGCGCCAGCACGCCGACCCGCGACAGCCCGTCCACCACCGCCTTGACGTGGGCGGGGTCCATGACCTCGCCCCCCCATTGGCCATAGCCGGGATTGTTGGAAAACTGCACGGTGTCCACCGGCCACACCTCGAACCCCAGGCGCTGCAAGGGGAAGACGGCGGCGGAATTACCCACGTGACCGTAGGCGACAGCCGATTGAAGCGAAAGAATCTTCATTTTGCGGGTCGTTTCGCGAAGGAATGTTGCGCTGCAACCTTGCCACCAGCGTCCCAAATTGCTAGCTTCCGGTCAATTTCCAATCGGAGGTTCCGACTCATGGCCACTGTCACCCGTCCCCGCCGCAGCGTGCTGTACATGCCCGGCTCCAATGCCCGTGCCCTGGAAAAGGCGCGGACGCTGGCCGCCGACGGCCTGATCCTCGACCTCGAGGACGCTGTGTCGCCCGATGCCAAGGACGTTGCCCGCACCCAGGTGGTGGACGCGGTCAAGGCGGGCGGCTACGGCGGCCGCGAGTTGCTGGTGCGCGTGAATGGCCTCAACACCCCGTGGTTCCATGCCGACGTGGCCGCCGCCGCCACCTCGGGGGCGCACGCCATCCTGATTCCCAAGGTGGAGAGCGCCGACGCGGTGCGGCAGGCCGAAGCCATCATGACCTCTGCCGGGGCGCCGGAGAACATGGCGATCTGGTGCATGATGGAGACGCCGCGCGGCATCCTCAAGGCCGAAGAGATCGCCGCCTCGACTCCGCGCCTGGGCGGCTTCGTCATGGGCACCTCGGATCTGGCCAAGGACCTGCATTGCGCCCACACCGCGCTGCGCCTGCCCATGGTTACCTCGCTGGGCCTGTGCCTGCTGGCGGCCCGCGCCTACAATCTGGCCATCCTGGACGGCGTCTATCTGGACCTGAACGACGATGCCGGGTTCGAGGCATCGTGCGTGCAGGGACTTGAGTTGGGTTTTGACGGTAAGACCCTGATCCACCCCAAGACCATCGACGCCGCCAACCGCGTCTTCGCGCCGTCGGAAAAGGAAATCGCGTGGTCGCAAAAGATCATCGCCGCCCATGCCGAGGCCGCCGCCGAGGGCAAGGGTGTGGTGGTGGTTGACGGCAAGCTGGTGGAAAACCTGCACGTCGAGAACGCCAAGCGCATCGTGCGTCTGGCCGACCAGATCGCCGTGCTGTCGGCCGACCTGAGCAAGTAAGCGGGAGCGTCCAAGAATGACCAAGACCAATGCCGGTAACTTTTTCGAGGATTTCCGCCTGGGTCAGGAAATCCGTCACGCCACCCCGCGCACCGTGACGGCGGGCGACGTGGCGCTGTACACCGCGCTGTACGGCTCGCGCTTCGCCTTCAATTCCTCGGCCGAGTTCGCCCGCTCCATGGGCCTGCCCGAGGCACCGCTGGACGATCTGGCCGCCTTTCACGTGGTGTTCGGCAAGACCGTTCCCGACGTGTCGCTGAACGCCGTCGCCAATCTGGGCTATGCCGGGGGCCGCTTCGGTGTGCCGCTGTATGCGGGCGACACCGTCACCACCGTGTCCACGGTGATCGGCCTCAAGGAAAATTCCAACAAGAAGACCGGCGTGGTCTATGTCCGCTCGGTGGGCAGCAACCAGCGCGGCGAGATGGTGGTGGACTACATCCGCTGGGTGATGGTCAAGAAGCGTGACGAGAACGCCGTCATCGCCGAGGAAAAGGTGCCGGACTTGCCCGGTTCGGTCGCCGCCGCCGATCTGGTGATCCCCGCCGGGCTGGTGCGGGGTGAGTACGACACCGTGCTGGCCGGGTCGCCCCACCTGTGGGACGATTACGCGGTCGGCGAAAAGATCGACCATGTGGACGGCATGACCATCGAGGAAGCCGAGCACATGATGGCCACCCGCCTGTGGCAGAACACCGCCAAGGTGCATTTCAACCAGCACACCGAGGGCCAGGGCCGCTTCGGCCGCCGTCTGATCTATGGCGGCCACATCATCAGCCTGGCCCGCGCCCTGTCGTTCAACGGCCTGGGCAACGCCTTCAAGGTGGCGGCCATCAACGGCGGCCGTCACGTCAACCCGACCTTCGCGGGCGACACCATCTATGCGTGGTCGGAAGTGCTGGAAAAGATCGAGCTGCCGGGCCGCAGCGATATCGGCGCCCTGCGCCTGCGTCTGGTGGCGCTGAAGAACCAGTCGGGCTGGGGCTTCCCGTTCAAGAAGGAAGACGGCAAGGAATATGAAGCCGCCGTGGTGCTGGATTTCGATTACACCGTGCTGATTCCGCGCCGCTAAATCCATCGGTTGTGTTTTGGGGTGCGCATGCCGTTTCTGGAATGCGCACCTTTTTTTATTCGTTCCATTCCGTATCGGGCGTTGGCTGTAGTATGCTGCGCCTGCCTTGTTGGGAGGAAAGGCATCGTGATCGGCTGAGAGAGGCCCGCGGATGTCCTTTCGTTTTGTCCTTGCCCTGCTGAGCGTCCTGCTGGTTCCGGCGGCCCGCGCCGATGTCATCACGCTGCGCGCCGACGAATGGTGCCCCTATAATTGCGCCGAAAATTCCGACCGCCCCGGCTATGCGGTGGAAATCGCGCGCGAGGTGTTCGGCCGCGCCGGGCACAGCGTGGAATACCGCACCATGGCGTGGTCGCGCGCCCTGCAGGAATGCCGCAAGGGGCTGGTGACGGGTGTGGTCGGCGCCGCCCATACCGAGGTTCCCGATTTCATCTTCCCCCAGGAACCGGTGGCGGTGGCCGACATCACCTTCGTGGTGAAGAAGGGGAATGCGTGGCGCTATGACGGTCCGGCAGCGCTGGATAAGGTCAAAGTCGGCGGCATTCTCGGCTATTCCTATGATGGCCCGGTGGGTGATTACGTGCGCGCCCATGCCCGCGACGACCGCCGGGTTGAACTGATCGGCGGCGATACCGCCCTGGAAATGAACCTGAAGAAGCTGCTGGTCGGCCGCATCGATACCACCATGGATGCCGGGCCGGTGCTGGCCTACAAGCTGATGCAGCTGAAATTGGGCGACAAGGTCGAACTGGCCGGGTCGGTGGACCCGACCGAGAATTTCATCGCCTTTTCCCCGGTCAATCCCAAGTCGCGGGAATACGCGGCTATTCTGGACCGGGGCATAGCGGAAATGCGCGCATCCGGGCGGTTGGGGCAGATTCTCCAGCGTTACGGCGTGAAAGACTGGAAATAAAAGCGGCTCCGTATTTCCCCGTATCGCACATACCAATTGCCTATGCCCTGACACATTACGGCGGTTGACCTTGTAACGATTCTGCATATCTCTTCGGAACCGAGAATGGATTTCCGTGGGGATGGGGTCATGGGTCAGCTAGGGGGTGCGCGCCGCACCAGTCTTTCCGTCCGGGTTCTGGTGGTCATCCTGGCGACCATCGCCGCCATCGTGACCCTGGGCACCGGGATCGGCATCTGGAAGGCCCACAGCCGCGCCGAAGCCGAACTGGTCCGCCGGGTGGATACCCTGGCCGCCATCCAGGGCATGGCCCTCAGCCGTCCGCTCTATGATTTCAACGATACCCAGGTGGCGGCGGTGATCGGCGCCTTCCGCGGCGACGACTCCTTCCTGGCCGCCAGTGTGACGGATTCCGACGGCAAGGCCGTGGCCAATGTGGGCGACGTGCCCGCCGATGAGCGCAATCCCATCACCGTCACCCACAAGGTGGTCTATCAGGACAATGATACCCCGGTGGATGTGGGCACCCTGTCGGTGACCTTCTCGCGCCGGTCGCTGGATGCGGTGATCCGCACCCAACTGGCCGAGGGCGCGTTGTCGCTGGTGCTGTTGCTGGCGGCGGTGACCGGGGCGGTGATGCTGGCCTTCCGCCGCATCTCGCGGCCGCTGGCCGCCATCACCCAGGATATCCGCCTGCTGGCCGATGGCGACACCGACGTCCGGATCGCCGATGCCGGGCGCGATGACGAGATCGGCGACATCGCCCGCGCCCTGACGGTGTTCCGCGACCACATGCTGGCCAACCGCCAACATGCCGAGGAGGAACAGCGCGCCCAGGCGGCCAAGGCCGCCCGTCTGGCGGAACAGGAACGCCTGACCGCCGAGTTCAACCAGGTGGTCAGCCGCCTGATGCAGACGGTGGCGCGCACGGTGGATGCGGTGCATGCCACCTCGGACCAGTTGCGCGGCAGCGCCCAATCCACCGAAAGCAAGACCACCCAGGTGTCGGCGGTGGTCGAGGAATCGGTGGCCAACGTCCAGGCGGTGGCCTCGGCGGTCGAGCAGTTGGATCAGTCGGTGCGCGACATCTCGTCGCGCATGGGCGACACCACCCGCGTCACCGAGGATGCGGTGACCAAGGTCGCCAACGCCGACAGCACCATAGCCGGTCTGTCCCAGGCCGCCGCCCGCATCGGCGAGGTGGTGGGGCTGATCAACGATATCGCGTCGCAGACCAATCTGCTGGCGCTGAACGCCACCATCGAGGCGGCGCGGGCGGGCGAGGCGGGCAAGGGTTTTGCCGTGGTCGCCAACGAGGTCAAGGCCCTGGCGACCCAGACGGCGCGGGCCACCGAAGAGATTTCCCAGCAGGTGGTGGACATCCGCGCCACCACCGATAACGCCATCGCCGCTATCCAGGCGGTGAAAGGCTGCATCGACCGCATCAGCGGCGCCGTGCAGGGCGTGATGAGCGCCACCGACGAACAGCGCGCCGCCACCGGCGATATCAGCGCCAACGCCCGCCATGCCGCTGTCGGCAATTCCGAAGTGGCCGGGCATGTGTGCGACGTGGCGGGCGAGGCCCGGAACACCGGTTCGCTGTCGGCACAATTGCACGACAGCGCTTCGGACCTGCTGCGCGAAGCGGGCGAGCTGCGCTCGGCCGTCGATGATTTCTTCACCCGTCTTGAGCGGGCCTGACGCCATGGGCAAGATCGCTGTCGCGGGTTTCGCCCTGGCCGTCCTGCTGGCCGCCCCGGCCCAGGCGGATGTCATCTCCCTGCGCGCCGACGAATGGTGCCCGTACAATTGCGCCGAAGGCTCGGACATGCCGGGTTACGGCATCGAAATCGCCAAGGAAATCTTCGCCAAGGCCGGACATACCCTGGAATACCGCAATCTGGCCTGGGCCCGCGCGCTGGAGGAATGCCGCAAGGGATCCATCATGGCGGTGATCGGCGCCGCCAAGAAGGAAGTTCCCGACTTCGTTTTCCCCGAGGAAACCATCGCGGTGGCCGACAATTCCTTCGTGGTGAAGAAGGGCAGTTCCTGGCGTTATGACGGGCCGGAATCGCTGGAAGGCATCAAGCTGGGGGTGATCCGCGGCTATTCCTATGACGGCGAGGTCGGCAATTACGTGGATGAGAACCGCCGCAACACCCGCCGCATCGACGTAGTCGGCGGCGAGGGCGCGCTGGACATGAACCTGAAAAAGCTGAACGCCGGGCGTGTCGCCGCCACGGTCGATGCCGGGCCGGTGCTGGCCTACAAGATGAAGCAGCTTGGCTTCACCGACCGCATGCAATTCGTCGGTTCGGTCGATCCCAGCCTGACCTACATCGCCTTTTCCCCGGCCAACCCCAAGTCCAGGGAATACGCCGACATCCTGGACAAGGGGCTGGCCGAGATGCGGGCATCCGGGCGGCTGAAGCAGATCCTCGACCGCTACGGCGTGCCCGACTGGAAATAGGTATTACAGCGGGCAGTTGCGTTCGCGCATCACCCGGTTCAGGGCCGACAATTGCCGGGGATCGGGGTCCAGGGCTTTCAACGCCTCGTAAATGGCATCCATGTTCTCGCACTCGGCGCGCAGAACCAGATTGCGGTCCGATCTGGTGACCACCTTCTCCAGCCAGTCCATGTGCGCCCGTGCCGCCGGAGAGCTGGAGGGGTGGCGTTTGCCTTCGTTGTATTCCCGCTGACGGCGGGCATAGACGCCGTTGCCGACCAGAGAGAGCGCCACCAGATTGGCGGCGGACGCATCGGGATTGCGCCGGAAGATGATACGGCCGCCGGGGTCGTTGGGGCCGTCGACGGTGTACACGCCGACTACGCTGTCTTGAACGCGGGTGTTGGTGGCGTTGGGCGGCGTCGGTTCGCAGCGCAGGTCCTTGACCTCGTGGCCCAGTGCCCGCAGGCGCGGCGACAGGGTATCCAGCAGGTCGATGCCCTTGCGCACCATGGCCGCGCATTGCGCCGCTTGCGGCGAATCGTTCAGCCGGATGGTGTGGCCGCGATAGTCAGCGGCTATCGCCGGATTTGCGGTAACGACGGCAAGCGCCGCCAGGGCGGCGGTGACGGAAAAGCGCATGCCTGTTTCCCCCAAAAGACGAGCATCTGGGGATTTTGCAATTTTTCGCCACTAAACTCTAGGGTCCGAATTAGTTGTTGGCGCTCGCCTATTCCTCGTCGCCGTCGTGGCTCAGCGCCCGGCGCAGGCGGCGGACACCCAGGGCGACGGCGCCCAGGATGATGGGCAGCGCCACCAGGGCGGCGATGTCGGGATCGACGTGCAGACCGGCACCCTTCAGACCCTTGGCGCCGTACAGCACCAGTCCCAGCAGGTAATAGCTGATGGCGACCACCGACAGGCCCTCGACGGTTTCCTGAAGGCGCAATTGCAACTGGGCGCGGCGATTCATGCTGCGCAGCAGGTCGCGGTTTTTCTCCTCCAGCGCGATGTCCACGCGGGTGCGCAGCAGATCTCCCGCCCGCGCCGCGCGGCGGGCCAGCAATTGCTGGCGTTCGGCGGCGGTTTCGCAGGTGCGCATGGCCGGGGCGAGGCGGCGGTCCATGAACTCGCCCACCGTCTGTACGCCCGAGATACGGTCCTCGCGCAATTCGGCGATGCGGCGGTTGACGATGTCGTAATAGGCCTTGGCGGCGCTGAGCCGGAAGCTGGTCGAGGCGTCCAGCCGCTCGGCCTCGGCGGCCAGGGCGGTCAGGCGGTCCAGCAGTTCGCGGTCGTTCTGCACCACGGCGGGATCGGCCAGTTCGGTGACGATGTCGGCCAGACCGCGATCCATGCGGCTGACCTCGAAAAAGGCGTTGCGGGCTACGGGAAAGGCCAGCAGCGCCATCATGCGGTAGGTCTCGATCTCGGCCAGACGCTGGATCACGCGGCCGATCTGGCCGCGCGACAGGCCGCGGTCCAGCACCAAAGCGCGGCCGAAACCGTCGGCGTGCAGACGGAAATCGGTCCACGCCTCGCCCGCGCCGCCCAGGATCTTGGAGCCGATCAGCATGTTGCCGTCGAACAGCGCCGCCAGTTCGTCGGGGCCGTGCTCGGCCTGCTCCACCGCCACATGCAGGGCGGCGATCAGCGAGCCGGGCAGGCGCTCCAGCCAATCGGCGGGCACCAGCTCCAGCGCCGAACCGACGAACGGGCTGTCGAAGGCGTCGAAGCGCAGGAAGGTGAAGGTGGAAAATTCCGAGTGCCGTTCCCATTTCAGCTTCAGCCCGCCCAGCTCGCGCGACAGGTGGGTGGCGCCGTCGCCCGGCGGCTCGGCGCCGTGCGGCGCCAGCAATTCGGTCAGGAAGGCCCGTTCCTCGGTGGCGGTCAGGCCGTCATGCATGATGGCGATGTGGCTGGCCCGCACCGGTGCCGCAAGCTGTTCATAGGGGCGGGCATGGACCTCGCCCGCCAGGGTCCGGCGGCTGGCATGTTCGCGAAACATCCAACTCCGCTCTGGCATCGCTCCGGCCATGGCCTATATTCCCTTCAGGCAGCGTATGTGCTGTGGTTGGTGTACACCGGGCCTTTCGGCCTGCCAACCGCCCGACTGGCCCTACCCGTTCCGACAGGAGACGCTTTTGCCGCACGATTCCCACGCCCACGAGCTGTTCTTCGTCCGCGCCGGTCTGGATCGCGACATTGTGCGCAAGATCGTGGCGGAGAGCCTGACCGGGGCCGATGACGGCGAGCTGTTCCTGGAATACCGCCAGTCGGAAAGCGTGGTTCTGGACGACCGCCAGATCAAATCGGCCAGCTTCGACACCGCCCAGGGCTTCGGCCTGCGCTCGGTGGCGGGCGAGGCGCACGGCTATGCCCATGGCTCGGAACTGACCGAGGCCGCCATCAAGCGCGCCGCCGCTACCGTGCAGGCGGTGAAGTCGGGCCGCACCGGCCATCTGGCCGCCGGGCCGGGCCGTACCAACACCACGCTGTACACCGATCTCAATCCGCTGGCTCTGGTGCCGTTCGAGACCAAGGTCAAGCTGCTGGAGGAGATCGATGCCTATGCCCGTGGCCGCGACGGCCGGGTGCGGCAGGTCTCGGCCTCGCTGTCGGGATCGTGGCAGGCGGTCTATATCCTGCGCGGCGACGGCAGCCACGCCGCCGACATCCGCCCGCTGGTGCGCATCAACGTCTCGGTGGTGCTGGGCCAGGGCGACCGCATGGAAAGCGGCAGCCACGGCATGGGCGGGCGTTTCACCTATGACGGCATCATGGCCCCCGACCAGTGGCGCCATTGCGCCGACGAGGCGCTGCGCCTGGCCTCGGTCAATCTGGACTCCGTTCCCGCCCCCGCCGGGGAAATGACCGTGGTTCTGGGCTCGGGCTGGCCCGGCGTCATGCTGCACGAGGCGGTGGGCCATGGCCTGGAAGGCGATTTCAACCGCAAGGGCACCAGCGCCTTTTCCGGCATGATCGGCCAGCGCGTGGCGGCCAAGGGCGTCACCGTGGTGGATGACGGCACCCTGCCCGACCGGCGCGGCTCCATCACCATCGATGACGAGGGCACGCCGTCCTCGCGCACCGTGCTGATCGAGGACGGCATCCTGGTCGGCTACATGCAGGACCGCCTGAATGCCCGTCTGACCGGGGTGCAACCCACCGGCAACGGCCGCCGCCAATCCTATGCCCATGCGCCGTTGCCGCGCATGACCAACACCTTCATGGAAGCGGGTGCCCACGACCCGGCCGAGATCATCGCCTCGGTGAAAAAGGGCATCTATGCCGTCAATTTCGGCGGCGGCCAGGTGGACATCACCTCGGGCAAATTCGTGTTCGCCGCCACCGAGGCCTATCTGATCGAGGACGGCAAGATCGGCCCGGCGGTCAAGGGCGCCACCCTGATCGGCAACGGTCCCGACGCCATGACCCGTGTCTCGATGATCGGCACCGATCTGGCCATCGATCCCGGTGTCGGCACCTGCGGCAAGGACGGCCAAGGCGTGCCGGTGGGCGTCGGCCAGCCGACCCTGCGCATGGACGGGCTGACCGTGGGCGGCACGGCGGTTTAACTCTCAAAACGTGTCCAAAACCCATTTTGAATAAATCTCAGGTGGCGGTATCCTGATGCCCTTGGATGGGAGAGGGGATACCGTCATGCTGAAATTCACCTGGATCGCCAAACATACCGGGGCACCGGCCTCCGATTCGTGGCAGGCCGCGTCTGACGTGCTGTATCTGGGCGCCGGGGACGGCGACCCGCAGGTGCAGTCCTTTGCCCGTGCCGGATGGGCTGGCCCGGTGGTCGGCGATGCCCTGGCCAAGGCGGCGGCGGATTGGGTGGCCGGGCTGGGCGGGCGCACCGCCGTAATCATGGTGCATGGCTGGAATTACGACCCGCGCGAGGATGGGGCGAGCAATCCCGACGACGATCCCTATCAGCTGGTGTTCGGCCCGCCTAACCCGGACAAGCCTGGCGAAAGCTGGCTGCCGCTGATCGACGCCAGCGCCGACGGTGCCCGCGCGGTGGGTTTCGCCTGGACCTCCATCGGCACGCAATGGCAGGCGGGCAATGCGGGCTGGAGCAATTTCTACCAATATCCGGTGCTGGATCTGGCGCCGCTGGCGGCGCGGGCGCTGGCGACCATCATCGTGGCGCTGCGTCAGGCCGGGGCCAAGGTCGATCTGTTGGCCCATTCCCTGGGCACCCGCACCACGGTGCAGGCGCTGACTCTGTTGGGGCAGTCCGGGCATGGCGATGCCATCGGCCGCGCCGTGCTGCTGGGCGGTGCCGAATATTGCTGTGACGCCCAGGCCGCTCTGGCCGTGGCCCAGCCCGAGGTGTTCAACCTCGCCAACCGCGACGACCCGGTGCTGAGCCTGGGGGCCGAGCAGATGTGCCATCCCTACCGCCCCAACGGCGATTCTTCGGCGCGGGTGATCGGCCGTCAGGGATTGCCCAATGGCGGCTGGACCGACGTGCAGTTGAACCGGGCCGACGTGGCGGCGTGGTATGCCGCCAACGGTTATCCCGATCTGTCCGGGCAGCCCTGCGACGGGCGCGGCGAGCATTGGGCCTATTACCACCAGCCCGGCAACCGCCGTCTGATCACCGACCTGCTGGCCCATCGCATCGGCGTGGCGCAGATGGCCCCGGCGCCGCAGAACAAGGTGAGCCCCAACGACTACACCCCCTGCGCCGTGCCGCCGACCCCGCCCGACGCGGCGACCCGTATCGCCATGAACGATCCCAATCCCCGCCCGATCGTTTAGGGGGCAAGACCCCTCCCACGCGGGAGGGGTCTTTCTTTTTTCGCGTCGGCGGCTATGGTGTGCTCATCGCCGTTCCCCCGGATTTCATGATGCAGGCACCAGCTTCCAAAACCGTCGCCGAGTTGTTCGCCGAGGCCATGGCCGCCTATGAGGACGGCCGCAGCGCCGAGGCCAAGCGGCTGGCCAAGCGGCTGACCGAGGCGGCGCCCAAATTCGGCGGCGCCCATTATCTGGCGGGCCTGCTGGCGCTGGATTCCGGCCAGGGCCGCCGCGCGGTGGAAAGTCTGGCCCGTGCCATCGCCATCACGCCGGGACAAAGCGTGCTGCATCTCGCCATGGGTCGTGCTCTGGAGATGGCGGGCGATACCGCCGAGGCCGCCCTGCATTACCGCACCGTCCTGAGCCTGGAAGCCAATCATGCCGAGGCCCATGCCCGGCTGGGCGAATTGCTGCGCCGCCAGGGCCGCCGCGATGTGGCGATGGACCATTGCCGCGCCGCCGTCGCCGCCAGTCCGGTGCATGCCGAGGCGTGGAATTGCCTGGGCGCCCTGCTGACCGAAAGCAACCGGCCCGAGGAAGCCTGCGACGCCCTGCGCCGGGCGCTGGAATTGCGCCCCGACTGGCCTGCCGCGCTGAACAATTTCGGCGTGGCGCTGCGCGATGCCGGGCGGCTGGACGCCGCCGCCACCATTCTGGAAGGCGCCGCCGAATTGCGGCCCGACCACGCTGGAACGCGGGCCAATCTGGGCTCGGTCTATCGTGCCCAGGGCGCGCTGGACAAGGCCCACGCCACTGTCGAGGCGGCGGTGAAGAAGGCGCCGCGCAGCCTGGAATGCTGGTTGGAACTGGGGCTGGTCCGTCAGGCGCTGGGCAATGCCGAGGCCGCCGCCGCCGCTTTCGAGCGCGCCACCGCCGCTGCTCCCAGATCGGCCCGCGCCTGGTATTGCCTGGGCGAGGTCCGCCGTATCCAGGGCCAGTCCGCGCGGGCGATCAAGGCCTATGGCAAGGCCCTGGCCCTCGACCCCGCCGATCTGCACGGCGCCGCCCTGGGGCTGGCCCTGGCCGGGGGCGGGCCGGTACCGGACAAGGCGCCCGAGGCTTATGTGCGCCAGCTGTTCGACGATTACGCCGACCGCTTCGATTCCGCCCTGGTGGACAAGCTGGAATACCGCGCGCCGCAGATTTTGGCCGACGCCCTGGCCCGCACCATCGATCGGCGCGGCGGTCTGGACATCATGGATGCGGGATGTGGCACCGGGCTGGCCGCGCCGGTGCTCAAGCCCTATGCCCGCCGTCTGGATGGCATCGACCTGTCCCCGGCCATGGTCGCCCGCGCCGGGGAACGCGGCTTGTACGACAACCTGGCGGTGGGCGAGTTGGTGGCGGGTCTGCTGGCCCGGCCCGGCGCCTATGATTTGCTGGTCGCTGCTGACGTTCTGGTCTATCTGGGCGATCTCGGCCCGGTGATGGCCGCCGCCCGCACCACTCTGCGTTCCGGCGGCGCCTTTGCCTTCACGGTCGAAAAGACGGCGGATTCGGAAAGCTATGTCCTGGGCGCCAAGCAGCGCTACGCCCATGCCGCCGAGTATGTTCAACGCAGCGCCGAAGATGCGGGCTTCGCCGTTGCCCTGCTGGAGGACGCCGTCACCCGCCACGACGGCGGCCACGACGTGCCGGGACTGGTGGTGGTGCTGAAGGGGTAGTTTTCTTTTATATCCCGGTGATCGGAACCGATCCCCGGTGCCCTCAGGCGCCGGGCGGGACGCCTCCGCGTCCCTTGGCTTCCGCGGCATAAGCCGCGCGGCCCCTTGGGCCTAACCAAATCCCTGTGAGTTCCACTCACAGGGATTTGGTGTCAGCGCCCCAACAACGCCCCCGCCGCCACGCGGTCGGGGCTTTTCTTCGCCTCTTTCTTCAACTCGGCGATCAGCTGGCTGATTTCGTCCACGGTATGGACCGGCCGTCCGGCGGGCAGGTGAACCACCGCCGCCGACACCGACATCAGCGGAAAGCACACCACGTTGCCCTGGCGGTCCTGACCGACGATGTGGCCGCGCGCCCGGGTCTCGTCGTCGTAAAAGCTTTCCACGTCGCGGCGGAAGGTGGTGACCAGATCGCCGGTGACGCGCAACGCCTCGTCATAGGGCAGGCCGACGAAACCGCCGAAGAAATCGTCGCCGCCCACATGGGCGGGAAAGCAGGTGTCGCGTGGCAACGCCTTGGACAGCAATTCGGCGAACAGCAGGATGGCGCGGTCGCCCAGGCGGAAGCCGTATTTGTCGTTGAACGGCTTGAAATTGTCGAAGTCGAAATAGACCAGCACCGCCTCGCGCTCGGTGTCGGCCAGCACCTCGGACACGTATTCGTGGATCAGGTTGTTGCCCGGCAGCTTGGTCAGCGGGTTCTGGTCGCGGGCGGCGGCCAGGTTCTTCTCGTTGATGACGCGCAGCAGCGAATGGGCCGACAGGAAGCCCACGTACTTCATGTTGTCGACGATGATGATGCCTTCCGACCGTTCCACCGTCGAATAGGCCTGCAGGATGCGCTCGGCCTTGGTGTTGATGTCGGCCATGGGGCAGCGGGTGACGAAATCCTTGAGCTTGCGGCCGATGGTCTTGTTGCTGATCAGCGCCTTGCCGTACAGCGAGTAGGTATAGTCCTTCAGCTCCTTCTCGCGCACGATGCCGACCGGTTCGCCCGATTCGTCCACCACCGGAAAGAAGGTCAGCGACTTGTCGGCGCGGAAGCGTTCGAACACCTCCTCCATGCGGCAATCCAGGCCGATGGGGTCCACATAGGCGATCTGGTCGGCGATCAGTTTCTGGTCGCTGACGGCGGCGCGGCGCTCGCTTTTCGCCAGCCGGGCAATGGATTGATAGGACGGCTTCAGCTCGGCCAGATCGACGGTGGGCTTCTGTACCAGATAGCCCTGGATCAGGTCGCAGCCGATGTCCTTGCACACGAAGTACTCGCGCTCGGTCTCGACGCCCTCGGCCAGCACCACCACGCCCAGCAGGTGGGCGATGTTGACGATCTGCGATAGGAACAGCTTCTTCTTGGAATCGTTGGCGATGTCCGACACGAAGAAGCGGTCGATCTTCAGGAAGTCCGGCTCCGAGAAATACAGCAATTGCAGGCCGGAAAAGCCGGTGCCGAAATCGTCGATGGCCAGCCGGAAGCCAGCGCGCTTGTCGTGGGCCAGGGTGGCTGCCGCTTCGCCGGGCTGGGCGAAGGCATGGCGCTCCGACACCTCCAGCACCACCTGGCATTCCTCCAGCCCGGCGCGCTCGACCAGGGTACGGGTGCGGGCGCTCAGGCCGCCGCTGGGGTCCATGGCCCGGTTGTCCATGTTCAGGAACAGCTTGGACTGCCGCCAGTGTTCCAGCCGGGTAAACTTTTCCAGCGCTTTCTCGCGCAGGGCCAGCTCCATGTCGGGCAGGGCGCCGAAGGTGTGGCAGGCGTCGAAGAAATCCTGGATCGAGGCGAAGCCCGCCGCCTCGGTGTTGCGCAGCAATGCCTCGTAGCCGTAGCAGGCGCCGGTGTGGATGTTGACGATCGGCTGGAACGCCACGTCCAGCGTGGCGACGATTTCCGCCCATGGGCGCAGCGATGCCGCGAAGGGTTTCGAGGCATGGGTCGGGTGCGGGGCCGACTTGGCGGCCTCGCCATGGGCGTGGACCGAGGTGAACATGGTCGGAATCTCCATCCGCCGCCGGGCAGGCCGGGGCGCGGCATTCTGGCCGGTTTCCAGGGGGCGGAGTCAACGCGCACAGGGGGCTGCAACGAAAAATTCACCGGTTCGCGTGTACAGGGAAAACACGTATCTTCAACCGCTTGCCTTGACTCGCGGGCGGCGCTTGGGCAGGCTGCGCCGGTTAAGGTCCACCACAGTTTCGAGACAGGAATGACCAAGTCGGAGTTGATTGCCCGCCTGGCCGAGCGCAATCCCCACCTTTACCAGCGCGACGTCGAGCGAATCGTCACCACCATTTTCGACGAGATCGCCGCCGCTCTGGCCGAAGGCGACCGGGTCGAGCTGCGCGGTTTCGGCGCCTTTTCGGTGAAGAAGCGCGACGCCCGCCAGGGACGCAACCCCCGTACCGGCGAGCAGGTGTCGGTCGAGGACAAGGTGATCCCGTTCTTCAAGACCGGGAAGCAATTGCGCGAGCTGCTCAACACCGACGGCAACGAGTAGGCCGGGCCATGCGGCTGATCGGCTGGCTCCTCGCATTGCCCGTGTCGCTGCTGGCGGCGGTGTTTGCCGTCGCCAACCGGCACGATCTGCGGCTGCAATTGTGGCCGCTGCCGTGGAGCCTGGATCTGCCGGTCTATCTGGCGGTGTTGGTGCCGCTGGTGCTGGGCATGGTGCTGGGCGGTCTGGCCGTCTGGCTGGGCGGTCACCGCACCCGCGCCGCCGCCCGCCATCACCGCCGCCGCGCCGAATCCCTGGAACGGCAACTGACCGTCTCCGGTCAGGAATAGTCATTCTTCGCAACTATCCCATGTGCTAGCCTTCCCGGGCTTTTCCGGCCCTGGGGGTGCCTGATGCTGCGCGCGATCCTGCTGTCGTTGGTTCTGCTGGTTTCGGCTGCGGATGCCTGGGCGGCAGCGGGGCCGACGGCGACGGCGGCGGAAATCCGCGCCCAGCGGGCGACGGAAGACGGGCAGTGGCGTCTGACCTACGACCTCCGGGATGACCAGGGTGTGTCGTCGCGGCTGACCCTGGCGATCGGCCCCGATTACGTGCTGCGCCAGGATGACAACGGTATCCGCATCGCCGATTTCGCCCTGAACCGGGTTTATACCGTGGCGGCGGATGGCCGCCGTTTCGACAACAATTCCCTGCATGCCGACGTGGCGTTCCGCATCCACGAGCTTCAGAACCGCAAGGCGCTGGGGCGTGTCCTGGATGGGGCCAAGATCGACAAGCTACCGCCGCATCTGGACAGCTTCTGGGCGGAATGCGAGCTGTCCATGGGGTTCCCCAACCAATTGCCGTACATGGTGCGGCGCGATCGCGGCGCCCTGGTCATGGCGCATGGCGACGCCGTTGCCGTCCGCGCGGTGTTAGGGCGGGAGGATGCTCCGGCGGCGGTGCGTGCGCGGTTGTCGCGGCTGTGGCGTCACGGCTTCCCCCTGCATCCGCAGATGGCCCGGGAATTGGGCGAGAGCGGCCGGGCGCCCGACAGCCTGGAAGTCAGGGGTGCCGGGACGCCGGGGCTGGTCCGCCGCACCCTGACCCTGGTGAAAAGCGAATGGGTCGAGCGTGCCGATTTCCCGTTGCCTGCCGACGCGGAGATCGCGTCCGACACGGGGGCGCCGAACACCGTGGCCATGCTGGCGGCGGCGCGGGCGGCGGTGCGCCATCAGGTGGCGGCGCCACCTCTCGAAACCTATCTGGAGCGCATGCGGGACTCCCTGGGGCGTGGTGCCCGGCTCGAGGCGACCTTGTGGGGAATGGAGGCACTGCTGACCGGGCAGACCGATCTGGCCCGCCGCTGTCCGACGCCGGAGCAGCGGGGCGAGCCGTGCGACACCCTGCGCCGGGCGCTGCAAGCGGGGCTGCACGATCCGCGGGCGCAGACCATCCTGGGGCGCGGCGCGCTCAAGGCGGAGACGCCGGTTCCCGACCTGTCCGATCTGCGCGATGCCCATGTGGGGCGCCTGCTGATGTCCACCCGTCTGGTCATGGGTGGGGCCTTTGGCGCCAAGGTCGAGGACGGCTATCGCGCCGCCCTGGACGCGGCGCCGGGCGTGGCGGGCTATTACAAGGATATCGGCGACTATTATCAGCGTATCTACCAGCACGCCACCGGCTGGAAATTCTATGACCTTGGCCGCCAGTTGCCCGGCGGGCGGGACCATCCGCTGCTGCGCGACGTGGACGGATTCGAAGCCAAGATCAGGCGGGATTTCCCGGAACTGTACTGAGACGACGGCGCGGTCTATAAAGCTGCTTGGAAGAACCAGGAGAAGCCATGACCACGTCCACGCCCGTTTACGTCGCCCTCGACACCATCGACGTCGCCCAGGCGGCGGCGCTTGCCACCGCCGTCAAGGGGCTGGTCGCGGGCGTCAAGCTGGGACTGGAGTTCTTCTCCTATTGCGGCCCGCGCGGGTTCGAGGCGGTGGCCGATCTGGGCATGCCGCTGTTCCTGGACCTCAAGCTGCACGACATTCCCAACACCGTGGCGGGCGCCATGCGCGGTATCGCCAAGCTGGCGCCGCGTCTGACCACCATTCACGCCTCGGGCGGCTTCGCCATGATGCAGGCGGCGGCGGAAGCGGCGCGCGAGGGCGCCGCCATCGCCAACCGCCCGGCGACCAAGGTGCTGGCCGTCACCGTCCTGACCTCGCTGGACCAGCAGGGCATGACCGACGTGGGGTTCGGCGGCACCGTGCTGGATCAGGTCAAGCGTCTGGCCGAGATGGCGCAAAAGGCCGGGGTGGACGGTCTGGTCTGCTCGCCGCACGAGGTGTCGCACGTCCGTGACGTGGTCGGTCCCGATATGATTCTGGTGGTGCCGGGCATCCGTCCCGCCTGGGCGGAAGTGGGCGACCAAAAGCGCTTCATGACACCCAAGGAGGCGCTGCGCGCCGGTGCCGATCTGCTGGTCATCGGCCGCCCGATCAACAGCGCCGCCAGCCCGGCCGATGCCGCCCGCCGTATCGCCGAGGAACTGCGCTGAGGAGCGTGCGATGGCTGTCCAGGTCAAGATCTGCGGTCTGAACGACGAAGACTCCATCGATGCGGCGCTGGAGGCCGGGGCCGATTTCATCGGCTTCGTCTTCTTCGCCAAAAGCCCGCGCGCGGTGACCGCCGAACAGGCGGCGGAACTGGTGCAATTCGTCGAGGGTGTGGGCAAGGTCGGGCTGTTTGTCGATCCCGACGATTCCCTGCTGGACGAGGTCAACAGCCACCTGCGCCTGGACCTGTTGCAGTTCCATGGTTCCGAGACGCCCGAGCGTCTGGCTCAGGTGCGCGACGAATACGGCGTTCAGGTGATGAAGGTCATCCCGGTGGCGGCCAAGGAAGACCTGGCCGCCGCCGAACCCTTCTATGACGTGGTCGATTGGATTCTGTTCGACGCCAAGCCGCCCAAGGGCTCGGATTTGCCCGGAGGCAATGCCGTCAGCTTCGACTGGTCGGTGCTGAAGGGGTTCAAGTGCCCGGTGCCTTGGATGCTGGCGGGTGGCCTGACCGCCGCCAACGTGGCCGAGGCCATCAAGGCCACCGGTGCCCGCGCCGTGGACGTGTCGTCCGGGGTGGAAAGCAGCCCCGGCACCAAGGACCCCGCCAAGATCGCCGCCTTCGTCGCGGCGGCCAAGGGCTAAGAGCCCGTTTGAAAATGCCGATCCCGTCCACCACCGCCTCGTCACCCCGGCCAAGCGAAGCGCGAGCCGGCAACTGTGTTTTCAGGTCAGGAAGACAGCCTGATCGCGCAGGATCGCGTTGGCAATGACCAGGATTTTTCTGGCGACAGCAATCAGAGCGAGCTTTGGGGGCTTTCCCGCTTCGAGCAGGCGTTTGTAGAAGACGGCGAAGCGATCTCTGGATCGGACAGCGGCGACAGCCGCCATGTAGAGGGCTTCGCGAACCCGGCGCCGCCCTCCCTTGA
>Ga0209373_10000165_pt1 | contig 142056 bp, 126 predicted proteins | sample Higcelweek5metaG_FD_187173 | JGI IMG/M metagenome (GOLD analysis project Ga0209373, IMG submission 187173) | Freshwater pond sediment microbial communities from the University of Edinburgh, under environmental carbon perturbations - High... | ecosystem: Environmental > Aquatic > Freshwater >... | reverse complement strand
TTGGTCAGCGTCATCGCCATCAGCGAACTGACCCTGCGCGGCAGCGCAATCGTGGCCGAGACCTTCCTGAGCTTCGAAATATGGTTTACGGTGGCGGCGCTGTACTGGATCGTCACCACCGCCTTGTCCGGCCTGGCGGCGACACTGGAGCGCAGGCTCGCCTATCCCACGTGATTTGAAGCCTGAACCGAAGCCGAAACACAAGGAGGACGCATGATGTTTTCCAAACATTTGGCCGCACTCATGGTGGTTGCCCTCTTGGCCGTGGGCTGCTCCAAGGCCGAGCAAACCCCGGAAACAGCCGCCTCCAAGGGCGGCGCCGTGGAGCAGATACTCCAGCGCGGGGTGCTGCGCGTGGGCTTTTCCACCTTTGTGCCCTGGGCCATGCAAGACAAGAAGGGCGAATTCATCGGGTTCGAGATCGACGTGGCCAGACGCCTGGCCAAGGACATGGGCGTGGAGGTGCAGTTCGAGCCCACCCAGTGGTCGGGCATCATTCCGGCCCTTTTGTCCGGCAAGTTCGACATCATCATCGGCGGCATGGGCATACAGCCCCAGCGCAGCCTCAAGGTGAACTTCAGCATCCCCTACGAGTACTCCGGCATGTCGCTGGTGGCCAACAAGGCCACTGCCGGCAAGTACAAGACGCTGGCCGACTTCAACCGCCCGGAGGTCGTCCTGGCCATCCGCCAGGGCACCACCGCCGTGGACGCGGCCAAGAAGCACATGCCCAAGGCCCAGCAGCGCCTGTTCGACCAGGAGGCGCAGACAATCCAGGAAGTGCTGAGCGGCCGGGCCCAGGCCTTTGTCGGCTCGGACCCCTTCCCGGCCCACCAGGCCCTGAAGTACCCGGACAAGCTGGTGCTGCCCCTGGCCGATCCCTTCACCAAGGAGCCCATCGCCTTTGCCGTGCGCAAGGGCGACCCGGACTTCCTGAACTTTCTGGACAGCTGGATACGCATGGTGACGGATGAGGGCTGGCTGACCGAGCGGCACCACTACTGGTTCCGCACCGATGCCTGGAAAGGTCAGGTGGAGTAGCGGCGCGCCCATGTTGAGCCCTGCCGGCAGTCCCGCCAGCCTCCGCGCGTCCAAGACGCTTTCGCCCGCGCGCCTGCTCGACGCCGCGGTGCTGCTCTGCGTGGGCCTGGGCCTGTATTGGCTGGGGCACAGCGCGGCGGCGCGGCTCGACTATCACTGGAACTGGTCGGTGATTCCGCAGTTTTTGGCCTATGCCGACCCCGCCACGGGCGAGCTGCGCGCCGGGCGGCTCGCCTCCGGTCTTGCCGCCACCATCCGCCTGAGCCTGTGGGCCGGGGCGCTGGCGCTGGCGCTGGGCACCATCGCCGGGCTCATGCGCGTCAGCTCCCGGCTGTTCTGGCGGCTCTCCGGCGGGGCCTACGTGCTGGCGGTGCGCAACACGCCCCCGCTGGTGCTCATCTTCCTGTTCTCGTATTTCCTGTCAGGCCAGCTCATCGCCGCCCTCGGCCTCGACGCCGTGGCGACCCAGATGCCGGAGGCCCTGCGCGGCCCGGCGCAGCTGCTGTTCGGCCCCGTGGGGCAAATGCCGGGCTTCATCACCGCCATCGTCACCCTGGGGCTCATCGAGGGCGCATACGTGGCCGAGATCGTGCGCGCGGGCGTGGAATCCGTGGAGTCCGGCCAGTGGGACGCGGCCTCGGCACTGGGGTTTCCGCGCTGGCGCACCCTGGCCTCGGTCATCCTGCCTCAGGCCTTCCGGCGCATGGTGCCGCCGCTGACAGGGCAGTTCGTGTCCACCCTCAAAGACTCGGCCATCGTGTCCGTCATCTCCATTCCGGAGCTCACCTTCCAGGCCCAGGAACTCGTCAGCACCACGTACCGCTCGTTCGAGGTCTGGACCCTGGTGCTGCTGCTGTACCTCGCCCTTGGTTTGCCCTGCTCACTGGCGGCGCGCGCCCTGGAGACACGGCTGGCCCGCTCGGACAGAACCGCGCCGCAAGCGCCCGCGGCACCGCTGGAGAACCCGCCAACCGCTTTGACAGGCAACTGGATTTCGCGCATGTTGCATAAAACACCAAAGGCTTCCGCCCCCGCGCGGCAGCACAAACCATAAGGAGCGCCCCCAATGGCCCCGGAAGTGAAAGTCTACGCGCTGTCCACCTGTGTGCACTGCAAGAAGGCCAAAGAATACCTGGATCAGTGCGGCGTGAAGTATGATTGCGTGCATGTGGACCAGCTTACCGGGCAAGAGCGCAAGGACATGGTGGAGGAAGTGAAGAAGTACAACCCCTCCGTGTCGTTCCCCACCATCGTCATCAATGGCGAGACCGTGGTCGGCTTCAACCAGGAAAAGATCGACGAGGCGCTGAAGAAATGAACGCAGAACAGCTGTACCAGGCGCTGAAAAAGATCCAGGAGCCCAAGGGCTACTTCTTCAACGCGGACGAAAGCATGACCCTGCCGCTCATGGAGGGCCTGCTCGTCAACAAGGAGCGGCTGGGCTACATGGCCTGCCCATGCAGACTCGCCAATGGCACGTTCGAGGCCGACCGCGACATCGTGTGCCCGTGCGAGTACCGCGAGGCGGACGTGAAGGAGTTCGGCGCGTGCTTCTGCGGCCTGTATGTCAGCAAGGACTGGCTGGAAGGGAAAGTTGAGCGGGTTGTTGTGCCGGAGAGGCGGCCGGTGGAGAAGATATTGTGGTAGAATACAGAACAATTGTCACGGCAAGACATAATAAAAATCGCTCAACACTTATGCCTAAGGGGAAGAACAAGCTATCGCTAGGTCCTTTACCATGGGATCTCGAACAATTGCATGAGGCATATTTTAGAAATTTCATTGAAACAACTAAATCGATTGAAGAGCACCCAGGTTTTGCGCTACAAGACGACCTTGATTCGTTAATTTTTACGCTGCGTTTATTCAAAAGTGCAGCTTTTGATTTCTTTAAAACTTACAAGGACTTTAAGGTTGAAGTACTAAGTGGAGAATTATTTGACAAGATAAATTCGCAGCAGCTCGAAAAACTCGAGTTCAGAATCAGAAAAGCATTGTACATTCACTCATCGACGGTAATGACGGTTGTTGACCATGTGCGGAGAATTGCGGAGAAATCTGATATCCATCGTTTCACGACCCCAGGTATGCTTTTCTCTACAGATGAACGCCATCGGTTCATTCAAGATTTAAGGAATTGCCTCACACACGTTAAAGCGATTAAGCCAAATTGGCAGATTAAAAATACATTAGGCGAAGGCATACAAGTCAGCTTTCTATTAAATCGTCAGGCGCTAGCGAATTACACAGAGTGGAACAAACTATCTTTAAAATATATAGAAAAATACGCAGATGGAATAGATATAATAAAGTTAATCAGAAATCATATCACCCCATTTTTACGTTTTCAGGTACAGTTTATCGATTGGTACGATAAATACACAAGAGAATGCAGATTAGATTACCAGAGATACAGCAACTTCGTAAAAGCACTAAATTCAAAATCGCATTGGAATATTATTCTATCACAAATCATTATCCCCAACAAAATAGATCCATACAAGCAGCTGCACAAGTATTTAACTAGACAAGAGCTAGAAATGATACACACAATGCCTCATAGATCCAAACAGCAGATAGATAGGATTATCTCATTTGTTGACGAACACAACGCGTGTGATAGTGAACTCAGAGACCTTGCATATAAAGCATTCAACATTTTAGAATAGACGCAAGAAGCAAAAGGAATTCTCAATCGTTCAAAATAAACGCCTTAGTAAACAAGCGCCTACGACAGCAGGCAACCCAAAAAAGCCCCGGCCTGCTTGCGCAGACCGGGGCTTTATAAACGAAGGTGCTTAGTTTTTAGTAGCGACGGGGGGGACGAGCTTCGCGCTCCTGGGCCTCGTTGACCTTCAGGGCACGGCCGCCGAGCTCTTTGCCATTCAGGGCCTGCACGGCCTCAAGAGCGTCAGCGTCGTTCATCTCCACGAAGCCGAAGCCGCGGAAACGGCCGGTCTCGCGGTCGTTGATGAACTTAACGGACAGGACTTCACCGTACTGGGCGAACACATTGCGCAGGTCGTCCTCAGAGGTGCTGAAGGCGATGTTCCCGACATAGATAGACTTAGGCATGCGATAAAACTCCTAAAAGAAAACAGCTAAATTTTGTCGCCCATTACGCCTGAGCAAAAAGCTTCCCGTCAACTTGGCAAGATGTTGTTAACTATGCCGCCCAAACAAGAAAGTAAAGGGCTGAGGCACATTTTTTTTGAAATTATTTCACGGAGAAGAAATATTTCTCACGCGCAGCCTCCGGCGAAAGTTCCCCAAGAGGCAAAATCAGCACGCCGCGCCCCTCAAAAACCTCACTTTCCGGCGCACTCCTCAAGCCATTGCGCAAAGGCCTCGCGCGCGCGCTGGCCGTACAATTCCTTGCGGATCTTCTTGCCCGCCCGGCGGTTCAGGTCGGGCATGAGGCCGAAGTGGGCGTTGGACGGCTGAAAGTTCTTGGCGGGCGGTGTGCGCAAATGGCCCAGCAGCGCGCCCAGCGCCGTGGTGTTCGGCGGCGGCGCAAGGTCAATTCCGGCCAGCTTTGCGGCCAGCATGCGCCCCACCCACAGCCCGCACGCGGCAGACTCCAAATAGCCCTCCACGCCGGTAATCTGCCCGGCCAGATAGACCCCGGGCCGCGCCTTGAGCTCCAGCTCGCCGGTCAGCACCTCCGGCGCATCAACATACGTGTTGCGATGGATGCTGCCCAGGCGCAAAAACTCCGCGTTCTCCAGGCCGGGAATCATGCGGAACACGCGCTGCTGCTCCGGGTACTTGAGCTTGGTTTGAAACCCCACGAGGTTGAACGCGGTCTTTTCGGCATTCTCCGCGCGCAGCTGCACCACGGCGAAGGCTTCCTCCCCGGTGCGCGGATTGGGCAGGCCAACGGGCTTAAGCGGCCCAAAGCAGAGCGTGAGCCGCCCGCGCTCGGCCATTTCCTCCACAGGCAGGCAGCCCTCGAAGTGGATGGCCTTCTCGAACTCGCGCGGGGCCACCTTCTCCGCCGCCATCAACGCGGCCAAAAAGGCGTCGTACTGCGCCTCGGTCATGGGGCAGTTGAGGTAGTCGTCCTCCTCGGGCCGGTAGCGGCTGCCCCAGAAGGCAATGTCCAGATCCACGCTCTCGCGGCTGATGATGGGCGCGATGGCATCGTAGAAATACAGGCGCTTGCCGCCCTCAATGGCGGTGACATCGGCCAGGCTGGCGGCCAGCGGGTCGCTCGCCAGCGGCCCGGCGGCAATGACCACGGCGTCGTGGCCCGACAGCTCCGGGGCGTCCAGGCTGGTGATCTCCTGGCGCACAATGTCGATGTTGGGCTCGGCTTCCAGGCGCGCGGTAATGTATTGGGCGAAGCGGTCGCGGTCCACGGCCAGCGCCTTGCCCGCCGGAATGCGCGTGGCGTCCGCCGCCTGCATCACCAGGCTGCCCAGCTCGCGCATCTCCAGCTTCAAAACGCCGATGGCCGTTGTCGGCTCGTCGGAGCGCAGGGAGTTGGAGCACACCAATTCGGCCAGGCTGCCCGTGGTGTGCGCCGGGGAGGATTTCTCCGGGCGCATTTCGAACAAGCGCACCTGCACGCCCGCCTGGGCCAGCGCCAGGGCGCACTCGCACCCGGCCAGCCCGCCACCCACGATGGCGACCTTTTTCCCCGCAGCACGACTCTCGTTGTTATCCGGCATGATTTCCGTTACCCTCGCAAAAGTTCGCCCACGCACCCTGAAACCCCGCGCGGCCATGAATCAAAACAACAACAGCGAGCCACTCCTCGACATCCGCGGCCTCACCACGGCCTTTGCCCGCCAGTCCGGCGGCGCGCGCCAGGGCGCAACCGTCGCCAGGGCGGTTGATACAGTGAGCTTGCGCGTTCGGCAAGGCGAAACCCTGGCCGTGGTGGGCGAATCGGGCTGCGGCAAGACCGTGCTTGCGCTCTCGGTGCTAGGGCTCATCCCAGACCCGCCGGGCCGCGTGGTGGAAGGCCAGGCGCTCTACCGTGGCCGCGACCTGCTGGCCATGAGCGAGGCCGAACTGCAAGGCGTGCGCGGCAACCACATCGCCATGATCTTTCAGGAGCCCATGACCTCGCTGAACCCGGTGTTCCGCGTGGGCGAGCAGATAGCGGAAGGCTACCGCCTGCACAAGAAAGCCAGCAAGGCCGAAGCTGCGGAACGCGCCGTGGAAATGCTCGGCCTGGTGGGCATTCCCAACCCGGCGGCGCGCGCGCAAAGCTACCCGCACGAACTTTCGGGCGGCATGCGCCAGCGGGTGATGATCGCCATGGCCCTGTGCTGCGACCCGGACCTGCTCTTCGCCGACGAACCCACAACAGCCCTTGATGTCACCATCCAGGCCCAGATTCTGGACCTCATGCGCCGCCTGCAGGCGGACAAGGGCTCCGGCATCCTGCTCATCACCCACGACCTGGGCGTTGTGGCCGAAACGGCGCACCGCGTGGCCGTAATGTATGCCGGGCAGGTGGTGGAGGAGGCCGACGTGGCCGAGCTGTTCCGCCAGCCCGCGCATCCATATACCCAGGGGCTGTTGGCCTCGGTGCCGCGCCTGGGGGTTCGGCGGGTGCTTGCGCCCATTCCCGGCATGGTGCCGGGTATTTTCGATTTGCCGGAGGGCTGCCGCTTCCGGCCCCGCTGCCCCCACGCCTTCGCCCGCTGCGCAACGCCCCCGCCGCTGTTCCGCGTCGCCGGCGGGCACAGCGCGCGCTGCTGGCTGAGCGAAACCGCGCAGGAGGCCGAGGCATGAGCGCGCTGCTCACCCTCGCCGACGTGGCGCGGCACTACCCCGTGTCCGGCGGCCTGCTGGGCCTGACCAAGGGCCTGGCCCGCGCCGTGGACGGAGTGAGCTTCGCCATCGAGCAGGGCGAGAGCCTGGGCCTGGTGGGCGAGAGCGGCTGCGGCAAGTCCACCCTGGCCCGCTGCATCCTGGGCCTGGAGCCCCTGGCGCGCGGCAGCATCGAGTTCCAAGGCCGCAACATCAATGACTGGCCGGAAAAAGACCTGCGCCGCCAGATGCAGATGATCTTTCAGGATCCCTACTCATCGCTGAATCCGCGCATGCGCGTGGGCTCCATCGTGGCCGAGCCGCTGGAGATCCACTCCGTGGGCGCCGCTGGCCAACGGGCGGCCAAGACCATCGAGCTGCTGCGGCTTGTGGGCCTGTCCGAGGACCTGGCCGGGCGTTATCCGCACCAGCTCTCCGGCGGGCAGCGCCAGCGCGTCGCCGTGGCCCGCGCCCTGGCCCTGCGCCCCGCCTTGGTGGTGTGCGACGAGCCTGTGAGCGCGCTGGACGTGTCCATCCAGGCCCAGGTGCTGTTGCTGCTCCAGGACCTGCGCCAGCGCCTGGGGCTCACCTATCTCTTCATCTCGCACGATCTGGCCGTGGTGGGGCAGGTGTGCGACCGCATCGCGGTCATGTACCTGGGCAAGGTGGTGGAGTCCGCCCCGGCGCTGACGCTGGTGAGCGATCCGCAGCACCCGTACACGCGCGCCCTGCTCTCCGCCGTTCCCGTGCCCGATCCTGGCCGCCAGCGCCAGCGCCAGCACCTCAAGGGCGAGCTGCCCAGCCCGCTCAATCCGCCCACCGGCTGCCCGTTCCACCCCCGCTGCCCGCAGGTCATGGAGATCTGCGCCAGAGAGTTCCCACCCCGGTTCGACATCGTCCTGCCAAAGAAAAACGGCTCGCAAGAAGCAGCCGGCAGGTTCGCCCACTGCTGGCTCCACGCGCCGCAGCCCTCATAAGGAGTCACCCCATGCTCACCAGAGATGAAGCGTATGCCCTGCTCACCCAACACCTCACCGAGGCCCAGCTTGTGGCCCACAGCCTGGAGTCCGAGGCCGTGCTGCGCGGCCTGGCCCGCAGCCTGGGCCAGGATGAAGCCCTCTGGGGGCTCACCGGCCTGCTGCACGACCTGGACTACGGCGTCACCAAGGACAACCCGGCGCGCCATGGGCTCGACGGCGCGGACATGCTGGAAGGCAAACTCCCGCTGGAAGCCCTGGACGCCATCCGCGCGCACAATTTCGAGCACACGGGCTTTGCCCCTTCCTCGCCCCTGGATTTCGCCCTGCGCTGCGGCGAAACCGTCACCGGGCTCATCCACACCAACGCCCTGGTGCGCCCGGCGGGCATGGCGGGCATGGACGCCAAGAGCCTGAAGAAAAAGATGAAGGACAAGGCCTTTGCCGCCAGCGTGAACCGCGAAACCATCGGCGAATGCCAGAAGCTGGGCCTGGAGCAGGCCGAGTTCTTCACCATCGCCATCGCCGCCGTGGCCAGCGTGGCCGAGCAGGTCGGCCTGGCCTAGCCCGCGCAGGCAAGCCGCCGTTCTTGCAATCGCAGGCGCGATGGCGCAGAATGCAGCGCAATGGATGAAACCCGAGACGCAGGGGGCAAACATGAAACACAGCACTCAAATTCTGGCGGCCGTGGCCGGCACCTTGTGTCTGGCCGTGCCCGCCCTGGCCCAAGACAAACTCTATGTGACCTCGGAAGGGGCCAAGCTCAAGGCCGACAAAAGCGCCTCGTCCGACACCGTAGCCGAGCTGCCTGTGGGCACCGCGCTTGCGGTCCAGGGCCAGGAGGAAAGCTGGTACAAGGTCTCCGCCAGCGGCAAATCCGGCTGGATCTATCGCGGCAAGGTGGGAGCCACCCCGCCGGAGGCCTCGAAGCAGGGCGGCGACAATCTCTTCGGCGCCGCGAGCTCCAGCACCATCATGGTCAGCGAGGCCGACAGCGCCCGCAGCGTGCGCGGCCTGAATGAGAGTGAGCAGGAAGCCGCCAAGGCGGCGGGTCGCCCGGCGCGCCCTCTGGCCGAGTACAAGCAGGCTTTGGACAAGGTTCTGGCCGAGAAGGTGGACAAGAAGGAGCTGGAAGGCTTCCTCAAGGCCGGCCGCATCGGCGAATACGCAAAGTAAGGGAGGCGGACATGGACAGAAGAAAATTCATCCTGGGCCTTGCGGCCGCCGCCATGCCCCTGGCCCTGCCCGGCTCGGTCATGGCAGGATTCCTCGACGCCCTCATCGACCCCTCCTCCAAGGAGGGCAAGATTCTCTCCGGCGCACAAAGCGTGCTCTCCAGCTCGCAGCAGATGGATTACAAAAGCGAGCGCGCCATCGGTGAGCGTCTGGCGGTGGAGGGCTTCCGCCGCTACGGAATGCCCGTGCAGAATCCCGGTCTGCAGCACTACGTGAACCTCGTGGGCATCGCAGTCGCCACCAACTCGCCCCGGCCCAACATTCCCTACCGCTTCGTTGTGGTGGAAAGCGGCGTGCAGAACGCCTTCGCCTGCCCCGGCGGCATCATCTTCGTGTCATCGGCCCTGGTGAAGACCATGCAGACCGAAGCCCAGCTGGCGGGCATTCTGGCCCACGAGGTGGGACATGTCGCCCTGCGGCACGCGCTCAAGAGCATCCAGCGCTCGCAGTTCTTCACCGGGGTGGGGCAAATCACCGCCGCCACCATGAAGGGCGACAAGGGCGCGCAGTTCGAGAGCATGATCGGCGACATGCAGAACGTGCTCTTCGACAAGGGCCTGGACAAAAACATGGAGTACGAGGCCGACGCCAGCGCCATGGAGACCGCCTACCGCACCGGCTACAACCCGGTGGGCATTACCGAGACCCTGCGCGCGCTGCAAAAGCTCGAGGCCACCGCCACCAAGAAGGGCTCGTGGTTTTCCACCCACCCGCCCCTGGCTTCGCGCATTGAAAAGAACAACGCCGCCATGAAGAAGTATCCTGATTCCGCCACATTGGCCGTTCTGCCCGAGCGCTTCAAGGCGCAGATACAATAGACCGCGCGGGCACGCTGTTCCCCGGGGCAGAGGCGTATCAAGGCCTCTGCCCTTTTTCTTGCCCGCTGCGCTCCCTAAAGTACCCCGGCGACGTGACCGATAAGAGGTGCGTCAACGCCAGACACCAGAACGCTTGAACGCCACAACGGAGTCCCTCATGTCCAAGAAGCTGCTGCACGCTACCGGATTCGGCAGAATCCACCAGCTCATCTGCGAGAACCGGCCGGACGAGGCGCGAGCCCTGCTCAAAGCCCTCCAGCACGAGTACATCGGATTGGTGGAAGAGAACGAGGCCCTCAAGAATCAGATCATTGAGGTGGCCCAGGTGCTCGACATGGCCGAATGCATGGAGTTCGACGGCCAGAAGTACTGGCTTACCGACGAACTGCGGCACAAGGGACCGTACTGCCAGCTGTGCTACGACCGCGACGGACTTCTGATGCGCCTGCAGAAGCAGCAGCGCCACTGGAAGTGCCAAAGCTGCGGTAACGTCTTCGTGGACGCCAAGGCCATGAAAGAGACCATCCAACAGCAGCGCCCCTATCCCACGGCGGTGCCCCGGCCTCCCATCCCGCTGTTCGTGAAGTAGCGCAGCAGCCACACACCAACGACAAAGGGCCGAAGCAGCAACGCTTCGGCCCTTTTCTCTTGCTGCGCGTCCGCAGGCTATTGGGACTTGCCCAGCACCACGTCGCGCCACCAGAACTCGCGCAGGCGGCCGTCATCGTGGAACTTGGCCACGGCATAAGCCAGGCCGTGGGCGTCCATGCCCGTCAGCAACACCTCAAGCTGCAAGTCCTCGTTCTTCTTGCGCTCGGCCTTCCAAATCTCGCGCACTATCTTGCGCAGGGCGTCCGCCGCCGGAGGCTTGGTCAGGTCAAGCCGCACGCGCAGGGTCGTGGTGGACACGGGCTTGCGGCGGTTGTCCTTGCGCTCCAGCACGGAATATCCCACGTCGGGATCCTCGGCCTTAGGCTTCTGGGCTTTCGCCTGCGGGGCCTGCGGGGCAGTCGAAGCAGTCGGAGCGGCCAGAGCAGTCGGAGCGGCGCCGGCTGGGTGGCCCGCCTTCGGCGCAACGGGCTCGGGCGGAGGCCCGGCGTAGGAGCCTTCGGGCACGAGGTACTTGTCGCGGCTGTAGCCCAGGGCCTTGGAAAGGTCGCGGGTCTTCTCGTCCGGGTCAAACACGGCGAACCAGCCGTCCTCCAGAAAATCCACGCGCACGCGCTGTCCGGGTCTCAGCAGGCGCTTGAACTCGGTTTCCTTGTCGCGCCCGGCGCGCACCGTCAGAGGCCGGTCGGCCACGCGGATCTCGCCAAAATCCTTACCTGCTGCGGCCTTGGGCTTGGCCTCCGGCTTGGATTTCTTCGGCTCGGGCTTGTCGGCGCTTTTGGACGCGGGCTTCACCGGCTTGCCGTTGATGACGACTTCCGGCTTGGCTTCGGGCCCGGACTTGCGCACCTCAATGGAACTGGCCTGGGCCAGCAGGGGGCCGCCGGGCCGAAGCTCTTCCACACGGGCGTAGCCCAGGGCCCGCAGTTCCGAGCGCACCGGCTCCTTGGGGTCGAACACGGCGGCCCAGCCATCGTCCTCGTAATCCGCGCGGATTTTTTGCCCGGGCTTGAGCACCCGGACCTTGAGCGCCGTGGGCGAAGGGTTCTCGCGCACGGGAACATTGCCCGCGGCAACGTACAGCCGCCCCCAGTGCGGTTCCTCGGCCTGGGCAAGGCCCGCATGCAGCAGCACGGCCACAAGGGAAAGACAAAGATGACGCGACAGCCGCATGGCTACTTGCCCCTGCTGTCAAGTTCGTGGGCCACGCGCTCCGTCAGGTCCACCGTGGCCTTGTCCACGTAGCCGACGGCAGCCGGGTCCGTAATGATGATGGCGTAGCCGCCCTTTTTGCCGATGTCCTCCAGCACGGAATCCGCCCGGCGCATGACATACTGCAACAACTTGGTCTCCTCGGCCTTGATGTCATTGGCATTTTCATGAAGCAGCGTCTCGTGCTGCGCGGCCTTGCGCCGCAGGGCTTCCTCACGTTTGGCGCGTTCCGGTCCGGAAATGCCGTGGGCCTCGGCCTCCTTGCGCAAAAGCGCCAAGTTCGCGGCGCTCTCCTTGGCCGTGCGGTTCTTTTCCGCAACGTAGCGCGCCAAGTCGGCCTTGGCCATCTGGCCCAGGCGCGTCTCGTTGACGACCCGCTGCGGGTTCACGAAGCCGATCTTCTGCTGTGCCAGGGCCAAGCCCGGCGCAAGCAGCGCCCCGGCCAGCACGCAGCAGGCGAAAATACGGCGCAGTGTTGTGAAATCGTACATGTGTTTTTGATACATGCGCCCTTCCTTCTTGTCGAGACCTTGACTCACAGCATGTTCACGGGATCGAGGTCCAGCTCCAGGCGGAAGGCCTCGGGCACGGCGCCCGTGCGGGCCATGGCCGCGTACAGACTGCGAATGGGCTGCCAATCCTGGCATTTGAGCAGGCAATTGAAGCGTTTGCGGCCCTTGAGCTGGGCCAGCGGCGCCGGGGCCGGGCCGAGCACGTCCACGCCCAGCGGCTTGGCCGCCTCGCGCAGGGCCTTTGCAAAGGCGGAAAGGCAGCCGTGCAGGTGCTCCGAATCCGCCGGGCAGCTCAGGCGCAAGAGCGCCAAGCGCGTGAAGGGCGGATAGCGGAAGCGTTGACGGCTGGCGATTTCGCGGGCGTAGAAGCCCGCATAGTCGGCGTCGAGCACGAAGTGCCAGAAAGGATGCCCGGGGTTGCGCGTCTGGATGAGCACCTGCCCGGGCTTCTCGCCCCGGCCCGCCCGGCCCGACACCTGCACGAGCAGCTGGAACGTGCGCTCCGCCGCGCGATAGTCCGGCAGGTTGAGGCCCATGTCCGCATTGGCCACCACCACCAGAGTCACGCCGGGAAAATGGTGCCCCTTGGAGAGCATCTGCGTGCCCACCAGCACCTGCGCCTCGCCGCTGGCAAAACGCCGCAGAATGTCGTCCAGCCGCTCCTGCCTGCGGGCGCTGTCGCGGTCCATGCGCAGCACCGAGACATCGTGCCCCAGCGTGCGGTGGAAGTATTCCTCCAAACGCTCCGTGCCGTCGCCCATGGGCACAAACTGCACGCCGCCGCACTTGGCGCAGGGGATGGGATACGGGTGGGTGAAGCCGCAGTAGTGGCACACCAGGCGCTCGCGCAGCTTGTGGTACGTAAGCCCCACCTGGCAGTCCGGGCACTTGGGCACTTCCTCGCAGGCCATGCAGTACATCACCGGCGCGTAGCCCCGGCGGTTCAGCATCACGATGACTTGCTCGCCGGCCCCAATGGCGGTGCGGATGGCCGCCAGCGATTCCGGCGCAAAGGGCTCGTCCGCGTCCTTCACCTCTGAAATGTCCACCAACCGCACGGCGGGCATGGGACGGCAGCCCACCCGGCGCGCCAGGGTCTGCAAGGGCACCTGCCCGGCCTGCGCGGCGTGGAAGGTCTTGACATCGGGCGTGGCGCTGCCCAGCACCAGCAGGCCGCCGGAACTGCGGATGCGCGTAAAGGCCAGCTCCTTGGCGTGGTATGGCAGGCGCTCCTCCTGCTTGTACGATTCGTCGTGCTCCTCATCCAGCACGATGAGTCCCAGGTTGCGCAGGGGTAGGAACAGGGCCGAACGCGTGCCCACCACCAGCACCGGGCCGCGCGCCCCGGCCACGCGGGAAAAGGTTTCCTCCCGGCGCGAGGGGCTCTGGTAGCCGTGGGAAAAATAGGCCTCGGCATCAGGAAAGGCCGAGCGCACCTGCCGCCACAACTGGCTGGCCAGAGCGACCTCCGGAGCCATGAGCAACACCGAGCGTCCCAAGGCAACGGCGCGCCGGGTCAGCTCCAGGTACACGTGGGTCTTGCCGCTTCCCGTCACTCCGTGCAGCAGCGACAGCTTGGCCTCCGGGCTTTCCAGCGCGGGCAAGAGCGCGTCCAGGGCGGTCCGCTGCTCGTCGGTGGCGAGAAGAACGCCGTTCAGGGCGCAGTCCGCGTCATCGGGGCCGCTGGCGAGGTTCTCGGGCAGCGCCTCGGCGGATTCGTCCGGGTCGCCCAGGCGCACCAGTCCCGCGCGGGTCAAGCGGTTCAGGGCCAGGCGCCCGGGCTGGCCGAACACGGCCCCCACAGCGCCCAAACTCATGGGCCCGGATTCGAAGAGGCGCTCCAGCAGGCGCAGCTGGTTCACGGCGTTGGGCCGCACGGGCCAGGGCGGGTCTGCGGCCAGGCAGGCGTAGAGCTCCTCGGCTTGGCGGCGCAGGTTCAGGCGCACGCGCATGCGGCCCTCGGCCCAAACAGCGGCCAGGGCCTCCAACCGCTCCGGCGGCAGCGCGCTTAACGCCTTGGGCGTCAGGTTGCGGGCAAAGTCCGGGTGGTCCACATCGAAACGCACCTGGGCCGAGCGCAAGCCGCGCGGCAAGATGAGCTCCAGCACCCGGCCGGGGTGGGCCATATGCCGGGCGGCGAGGTCGCGCACCAGTTCCAGGGTGCCGGGATCAAGGACGGGGGTTTGCTCCAAAGGCCAAAGCAGGGGCTTCAGCTCCACGCCTTCAGGCACGCAGGCGCAGGGGCATTGCAGAACGCCCACGCGCAAACCCCGGCTCAAGGGAACCAGCACGCGCAAACCCGGAACCGGGTCCGGCAGCCAGCGGGGGCAAAGATAGGTGAGCGCCGCGTAGGGCGGGCTGGCCAGCCAGATTTGCCACGGGGTATGTCCGGAGGCGACCCCGGGGGCCTGCGCGCCGGCGGCCATGACGGAAGGGCCCGCGCCCTTACTTGCCCTTGCAGGGCACGAGTTCGTGGATGCGCCGCACGAGGTCGTCGTGCAGGTCCTCGTCGTGCAGGGCGAAGTAGATGTTGGCGGTGAGATACTCCACCCAGTCGCCCGCGTCGAAACGCTGGCCGCGCAGCTTCACCGCCAGCAGGCGGTTCTTGCTCGCCAGGCCTTGCAGGGCGTCGGTAAGCTGCAATTCGCCGCCCACGCCGGGCTCAAGCTTCTCCAGGTACTCGAAAATGTCCGGGGTGAGCACGTAGCGGCCCACAATGGCCAGACGCGAGGGCGCCTTGCCCACGGGCGGCTTTTCCACCAGGTTGCGCACACGGTACACGCCCGGGCGGTACTCCTCGCCCTCGATGATGCCGTAGCGGTCCACCTTGTTCTCCGGCACCTCGATGACGCCCACCACGGCCATGTTCTCGGCCTTGGCCACGTCGAGCAGCTGCTGGATGCCGGGCTTTTGGCCGAACATGAGGTCATCGCCCACCATGACGGCGAACGGCTCGTTCTTGCACACCTCACGCGCGCAGAGCACGGCATGGCCCAGGCCCAGCTGGATCTTCTGGCGCACGGCGATGATGTTTACCATGGTCGCCACGTCGCGCACCTCTTGGAGCAGCGCGGTCTTGCCCTTGCGCTCCAGCAGGTTCTCCAAGGTCAGGTTGTGGTCGAAATGGTCCTCGATGATGGTCTTGTTCTGGCTGGTGACCAGCACCACGGTATCGATGCCGGAAGCCTGGGCTTCCTCAACCACATACTGCACCACCGGCTTCTTGAAGATGGGCAGCATCTCCTTGGGGATGTTCTTGGTGGCGGGCAGCGAGCGGGTGCCCCAACCGGCAACGGGGATGACGACCTTGCGCACGTCCATGTCTTTCTCCTGATGCGTCGGCTTTGCTACGAGCGCAGACTGCGCTCAAGAAGCTCCGCGATGTCTGCCGCGTACTGCTCCACCTTGGGTTTGTCCTCGCCCTCCACCATGACCCTGGCCTTGTGCTCCGTGCCGGAATAGCGCAAAAGCACGCGCCCCCGGCCCTTGAATTCGGCCTCGACCTGGGACACGGCGCGGCCCACCTCGGGCAGGTCCTCGAAGGGCACCTTCTTGTCCACGCACACGTTGACCATGACCTGGGGCAAGGGTTCGATGAGGTGCGCCAAAAGCGAAAGGGGCCTGTTCTTCTGGCACATGATGCGCAGCAGCTGGAGCGCGGCCAGGGTGCCGTCGCCGGTGGTGGAATGTTCCATGAAAATGAGATGCCCGGACTGCTCGCCGCCGAAAACCGCGCCCTCGCGGCGCATGGCCTCCACCACGTAGCGGTCGCCCACGGGGGTGCGCAAAAGCCGCCCGCCCTGGTCGCGCATGAACATCTCCAGGGCCATGTTGCTCATCACCGTGGCCACCAGCATGCCCCCGGCGAGCTTGCCCTGCTCCAGCATGTCCTGTGCGCACAGGGCCATGATCTGGTCGCCGTCCAGCAGCTTGCCCTGTTCGTCCACCACGATGAGCCGGTCGGCGTCGCCATCCAGCGCCAAGCCGATGTCCGCGCCCACCTCGCGCACTTTCTGCGCCACAAGGTTCGGGTAAAGCGAACCGCACCCCTCGTTGATGTTCACGCCGTTGGGCTTCACGCCGATGCTCACCACCTCGGCCCCCAGTTCCTCGAACACCTGGGGCGCACCGCCATAGGCGGCGCCGTTGGCGCAATCCAGCACGATCTTCATGCCCGACAGGGTCATTTCCCGCGGGAAGGTGTGCTGCAAATACACAATGTAGCGGCCCCAGCTGTCCACAATGCGCTTGGCGCGGCCCACGCGGTCCGGCGCGGGGAAATCCCACACGGGGTTTTCCGCCAGGACCATGGCGGCGATCTCGTTCTCGATGTCGTCGGGCAGCTTGAAGCCCTGGTTGTCGAAGAACTTGATGCCATTGTCGCAAAAAGGGTTGTGCGAGGCGGAGATGACCACGCCCAGATCCGCGCGCAGGTTGCGCGTGAGGAAGCTGATGGCCGGGGTGGGCATGGGGCCCACAAGGCACACGTCCATGCCCACGGCGCAAAAGCCGCTGGTGAGCGCGGTTTCGAATACGTAGCCGGAGAGCCGGGTGTCTTTGCCGATGATGACCTTGTGCCTGCGGGCGCCGTTGCGGAACTTCTGGCCCACGGCCAGCCCCAGGCGCAGCGCGATGTCCGGAGTCATCGGATATTCGTTGACACGGCCCCGGAGGCCGTCTGTGCCGAAAAGCTTTTCACGCATGAACGGAATGTCTCCTTGGTACTGCTGGAAAAACTATTTGCGAACCGTCACGCTGACGGTGTCCGGCTGGCGCGAAAGGATGCGGAACCCCTCCGGGGCCTCCACCTCGTAGCGCAGGCTGTGGCGTCCCGGCTTGAGCCCGCTGGACAGCTTCACCACGGCGGCAAGGCCCTGGATGTCGCGGCCCAATTCCGCCTCGCGCAGCTGGGGCACCGGGCCTTCCACTTGGAGGCGGATGTGCTTCTGCGTGCACAGGGCCTCCACGCCGGAATCCAGATCCATGCGCACGGGCACCCGCACCCAGGCGGTCTTGACCTCCGGGCCGAAGCGCAACGTCACCTTCACCTGGCCGGGATTGGCCTCCACGCCCTCGGCGAGCTTGATGGGGACGTCCTCGGACCAACTGGCGGGAGGGTCCTCGAAGTCGAGCTGCACGCCCACGCGGGCCTGGGTCATCTGGCGCACCTGGCGCTCCGCCCCGTGCACCTGCACGGTCTCCGGCTGGGTCTTGATCTCCAGCAGGCGGTAGTTGGCGCGCAGAGCGCCGCGCCACTCGGCCACCACGGGCACTTCCTTGCTGGCCACGCGGTCCACGGTGAGGATGAGCCGCGAGGGCTTCACCTCCACCACCTCGTAGGCCATGGACAAGGGGATGCGCTCGCGGTCGATGTCTACGAGGTTCTCGCCCACCTTGAGGCGGCTCACATCCAGCGAATACGTCCACTTGCGGCGGTCGAGAGAACGCACAAGCCCCTTGGGCCCGCGCACGCGCACCTCGATCTTGCTCACCAGGCCCTTGCGGATGGTGAGGCCTTCGGGGGCGTTGGTCATCTCCACATTCATGTCCACCCAGGCCTCGACCTTTTCCCGGCCCGTAAGCAGGTACCAAGTGAGGATGGCAAGGGCCAGGGCGATGGCGATGTCCTTCCAGTTTTTCAACACGGCTACCGCTCCAGGGCGTTTTTGATGACCCGGCGCAGGCGCAGGTCATTGAGCGAGGTGGTGAGCCGCCCGCTCATGGCGATGGACACGGTGCCGCGTTCCTCCGAGACCACGATGGACAGGGAGTCGGACTCCTCGCTGATGCCCAGCGCCGCGCGGTGGCGGGTGCCGAAAAGGCTCTGGGCCTTGAGCTTGGAGGACAGGGGCAAGATGCACCCGGCGGCGGCGATGCGCCCTCGGCGGATGACCACCGCGCCATCGTGCAGCGGAGTTCCCACCTGAAAAATGGTGGTCAAAAGCGAGGCCGTGATGACGGCGTCCAGGGGCACGCCGCGCTCCACCACATCGCCCAGGGGCTCGTAGCGTTCAATGACGATGAGCGCGCCCACCTTGGCCTTGGCCATGGCCATGACCGCCTGGGACAGCTCCTCCACGATGGCCTCCGAGAGCTGCGGCTTTTTCCAAAACCTGCCCGCGCCCATTTGGGCCAGCGCCCGGCGCAGGTCGCCCTGGAACAGGATGATGACGATGAGCACGATGGAGCCGAGGAAATTCGTGAGCAGCCAGTTGAGGGAGTACAGGCCGAGTTCATTGGAAAGATAGTAGACCAGCAGCACCAGCACCAGGCCGTAAATCACCGCCACGGCGCGCGTTCCGCGCACCAGATGGATGATGTAAGCGTAGATGGCCGCCACGATCAGAATGTCTAGGGCCTCGCGCCAGGCCACGTTGAACCCGATGAGATACTCCATCACCGAACCTTATGCAGTGAGTGCCGTAGCCACAAGGGCCGCCTGCCGTGCGCAGGCCACCTCATGCACGCGGTGCACAAGCACCCCGCGCGCCACCAGAAGCGCCGTGGCCACGGCAGTGGCCTGCTGACGCTCCTGCGTCCCAATCCCCAGGAGTGTGCCCCAGAGTGACTTGTTGGACAAGCCCATATATATCGGCCGCCCCAGCCGCCCGAAGCGCTCGACGCCGCGCAGGATGGCCAGATTGTGCTCCAGCAGTTTGCCAAATCCAATGCCGGGGTCAAGCACGATATTGGCCTCCGGGACGCCAGCGCGGATGAGAACCCCCAGCCGTTGCTCGAAAAATGCCGTGATGTCGTCCACCACGTCGGCGTAGCGCGGGTCCTTCTGCATGGTGCCGGGCTCGCCCAGGCTGTGCATAAGCACGTAGCCTGGCTTGTGCTGGGCCACCACGTCGAGCAGGGAGGGCTCGAACCGGCAGGCGGAAATGTCGTTGATGATGGCGGCCCCGGCCTCCAGCGCGGCGGCGGCGACCTTGGCCTTGTAGGTATCCACGGCAAGAAGGGGGAAGGGGCCGGACAGGGAGCCGCCCTCTGCGCCGGGCAAAGCGGCGAGCTCACGGATCACGGGGATCACGCGGGACAGCTCGTCTGCCTCGCTCACCGCGGGCGCGCCGGGCCGGGTGCTCTCGCCGCCGATGTCCAGGATGTGCGCGCCTTCCGAAACGAGCTGGCGGCCCAGGGAAACGGCGGCGGCGGGCTCGAAATGCCGCCCGCCGTCATAAAATGAGTCCGGCGTGACATTGACGATGCCAGCCAGAAGAAAGGGGGCAGGGCCAAGCACCCTGCCCCCTGTTACGGTCCACGTTTCTTCGCCGATCACTCGTCTTCCTGGTCGGAACGGTAGGGCTTTTTGGGGGGAGTCGGCGCAACTTCCTCCAACTTGAACTCAGCCTCCGGGGCCTCCGGACTCTTTGGGGCTGCGGTCTCGGCCTGGCCGTCTGCGCCAGCGAGAGGCGCGGCCGGGGGCGTGTCGCCGAACTTGCGGCTCATGTCCTCGTAGGCCTTGGCGGCGCGGCGCACAGTGCCTTCCTCCACGGGGGGCGGCAGAACCTCGCCCTTCATGAGCAGGTCGATCTCGTCGCCGCTCAAGGATTCGCGCTCGAGCAGAGCCTCGGCGATCGTGTGCAGGTGGTCCATGTTCTCGGACAAAAGAACCTTGGCGCGCTGGTAGCCCTGGTCCACAAAGCTGCGGATTTCCGCGTCGATGAGCCGGGCGGTGTCGTCGGAGTAGTCCTTGTGCTGCATGAAGTCGCGGCCCAGGAACACCTGCTGGCCGTCATCGCCGTAGCTCATGGGGCCGAACTTGTCGCTCATGCCCCACTGGCACACCATGTTGCGGGCCATCTTGGTGGCGCGCTGGATGTCGTTGCTGGCGCCGGTGGTCAGCTGGTTCAGCACCAGTTCCTCGGCCACGCGGCCGCCAAAGAGCATGGCCAGCGTATTCTCAAGAAAGCTGCGCGAGTAGTTGTGGCGGTCGTCCACGGGCAACTGCTGGGTAAGGCCCAGAGCCATGCCGCGCGGAATGATGGTCACCTTGTGCACCGGGTCCGTGCCGGGAATGAGCTTGGCCACCAGGGCGTGCCCGGCCTCGTGGTAGGCGGTGGTGCGCTTCTCCTCGTCGGAAAGGATGATGCTGCGGCGCTCCTTGCCCATAAGCACCTTGTCCTTGGCTTCCTCAAAGTCGCTCATGTTCACATGATTCTTGCCCATTTTTGCGGCATGCAGAGCGGCCTCGTTGACCAGGTTCTCCAAGTCCGCGCCGGAAAAGCCCGGTGTGCCGCGCGCCAGCACGTCCAGGTCGACTTCCTCGGCCAGGGGGCTCTTGCGGGTATGCACAGCCAAAATGCGCTTGCGTCCGCGCACGTCCGGGGTGGGCACGACCACCTGCCGGTCGAAGCGGCCAGGACGCAGCAGGGCCGGGTCCAACACGTCGGGCCGGTTGGTGGCGGCGATGAGGATGACCCCGTCGTTGGACTCGAAGCCGTCCATTTCGACCAGCAGTTGGTTCAAGGTCTGCTCGCGCTCGTCGTGGCCGCCGCCCATGCCGGTGCCGCGCTGGCGGCCCACGGCGTCGATTTCATCAATAAAGATAAGACAGGGCGCGTTCTTCTTGCCCTGGACAAAGAGGTCGCGCACGCGCGCGGCGCCCACACCCACGAACATCTCCACGAAGTCCGAGCCGGAAATGGAGAAGAACGGCACGCCGGCTTCGCCCGCAACGGCCCGGGCGAGAAGCGTTTTACCCGTGCCCGGAGGGCCCACGAGGAGCACGCCCTTGGGGATGCGCCCGCCCAGGCGGGTGAATTTCTTGGGTTCGCGCAGGAAGTCGACGATCTCCGACAACTCCTCCTTGGCCTCGTCCACGCCGGCCACATCCTCAAAGGTCACCTTCTGAGTGTCCTCGCTGATGAGCCGGGCCTTGGACCGCCCGAAGCTCATGGCGCCCTTGCCGCCGGCTCCGCCGCCCTGCATCTGGCGCATGAAGAAAATCCAGACGCCGATCAAGAGCAGCATGGGGAACCACGACACCAGGAGCGTCATGTACCAGGGAGAGTCCTCTGGCGGCTCGGCGGTGACCTGGATCTTGCCGCTCACCAGCGAGGGCACGAGATTCGGGTCATCCGGCGCGAAGGTGACGAATTTCTTGTCCCCGGTCATGACGCCGGTGATCTTCTGGCCCTGGATCTTGACCGAGACGACCTCGCCATCCTTCACGCGGGCCACGAAGTCACTGTAGGCCAGCTTGTGCTGCGGCGCGGGCGACTGGCTGAAGAGATTGAACAAGACAACCATCACCAGGGAGATGGTCGCCCAAATGAGCAAATTCTTAGTAAAGCTATTCAAGAGGAGAACCTCCGGTGGCGGGCTTGCTCTGTGGGGTCGGCACGAGGCCGGAATGTGGGGCAGGATGCCTGCTCCCGAACCATGGCCCTGTCAATGGACAGCAAGATAAGCCATACGCGCGAAAAAGCAAGGGGCCAAGAATGAGGCCATCCCCTTGCGCTGGCACTCCAAAACGGGTAGTCGAATCTTCCTGCGCATGGAAGCGTATCGTCACCGGTGTGGCGCCCGGACTTCAAATCCGTTGGAACGTCGAGAGGCGTTCGGTAGGTTCGACTCCTATACGCTTCCGCCATTCTCATCCCACACACTTCATTGGAGTTCTTGTGCAGATATGGGTCGATGCCGACGCCTGCCCCACGCCGATCAAGGACATCCTGCTCCGCGCGGCGCAGCGGCTTAAGATTCCCCTCACCCTTGTCGCCAACAAGATGCTCAGCGTCCCCATGTCGCCTTACTTGGCCACCATGCGTGTGGGCAAAGGCTTCGACGTGGTGGACGAAACCATCGCGGGGCTTGTCCAGGCCGGAGACCTCGTCATCACGGCGGACATTCCCCTGGCGGCGAAGATCATTGAGAAAGGGGCCACGGGCCTGAACCCGCGCGGAGACCTCTATACGGCGCAGACCATCGGCCCGCGCCTGACCATGCGCAATATGCTGGACGAACTGCGCAGCACAGGCGTGGTCACCGGCGGTCCCGGACCGCTGAGCCTTGCGGACCGCAACGCCTTCGCCGGACAGCTCGACCGCTTTTTGAACGGCCGCAACGAAGGCTGAAAAGCAGCCCATAAGAGCAGGCGGAACAACGCCGAGCTGGTTCGACATTATGAGCCTTTCCCAACGGGCGATCAGCTCAATGGTTAGAATACCATCTTCACACGGTGGAAGTCCCGAATTCAAATTTCGGATCGTCCATCACAAGAAAGGCCCCAGCCCCGTTAAGCTCTTTCCACTGCATCGGACTATCCCAACACTTCCCCACGGCCCTAGATGATAGGCAATGCATAGTATGGAGACACTTCAATGCCCCCCCTGTCGGTTTTTGCGTTACAAAACTTTGGCCGGGTGAAACAAAGGGAGCAATCCACGCTAAATCCACAAGTTTCAGCTCAATATTCTGGCACAAATTTCACAGTATAAAAGTTACATGCATCACTGTGCAAACATTTTAGAGAAGCCCTCAAATGTAGCTAAGTAGCTTGACAAGTAGAAAATGCCGTGTCAATAAAAATGCATGAATACAAGCGCAGAAACCATGAAAATCGCTTTAGTGAGGCCTCCAACGGTCATTCCCCGAGCCGCTGCCATTGAGGAAGCACTACCGCCTATCGGCTTGGCCTACTTAGCCTCTACTCTCAAAAAATATGGACACTCTGTCGTCGGTATTGATGCCATCGGAGACGGCCTCTCTTGTTGGGGCGAAGTTGAAGGCTGGCCGGAAGTGATAAGCCATGGCCTGTCCATAGAGGAAACCGTTGGCCGTATCCCTTCTGATATTCAACTCATTGGCGTTTCGTGCATGTTTTCTGCCACGTGGCCTTACGTGCACATGGTTCTGGACGCCATCAGAAAAGAATTTCCTCATGCGGTAATCATCGTGGGAGGAGAACACGTTACTGCCGTTCCAGAATATATCCTCAAAACCTGCCAGGCTATCGATTACTGTGTGCTGGGGGAGGGAGAGGGACCAATGCTGGCATTGGTTAACGCTCTGACATCCAGCGACAACAGCAAAAGTAGTATTGCAAGCAACGTTCCCGGTATTGTGAGCATGATTGGTGGGAAAGTTCTGTATGGGCCACCAGCAAAGAGAATTCGGACGATTGACGACATACCAGATCCCGATTGGTCGCTATTTCCTGTAAAGAAGTACTTGGATGCAGGGCTCTATTATGGTGTGGACCGCGGAATCTCCATGCCCATCATGGCGAGCAGAGGCTGTCCTTACCGCTGTGCTTTCTGCTCATCGCCGAGAATGTGGACGACTCTTTGGCGTGCGCGCGATCCTCAAAACGTTGTGAATGAAATGAAACGGTATATCGCGGAGTACAAAGCGACGAACTTTGATTTCTTTGACTTAACCGCTGTTGTCAAAAAAGAATGGATCATTAGTTTTGCCAAGCTTATCATGGAGCAACTTCCTCCCGTGACGTGGCAGCTTCCTTCTGGAACTCGGTCAGAAGCAATTGATGCAGAAACATCAAAGTATATGTATGACTCCGGCTGTCGAAATATCATTTATGCTCCCGAAAGTGCAAGCAGACGGACGCTGGCTCTCATAAAGAAAAAAGTCGACCCGGATAACCTATTACGCTCAATGCGTGCATCACAAATTAATGGTATTGAGACAAAGGCAAATATGATGATGGGCTTCCCGGGAGAACGGAAGCGTGACCTGATTCCTAATTTGTTCTTCTTCGTGAGAATGGCCTGGGCTGGAGTGCAAGACGCGACATGCTTTCCATTTTCTCCATATCCTGGAAGTGAGTTGTTTCGGCAGTTACAACAAAAAGGCAGAATCGAACTGAATGATGAATACTTCCGCTCCCTGTTTAAATATTCACCTAACGCTGAGGTGATCTCCTATTCAGAGCATATGTCGAACAGTTTTGTGCGTTGGTTTTCATTGATGGCGATGGCTCTTTTTTACGGATCTAGTCTGGTTCTACACCCATCAAGGGCATGGCGGCTCTTTCATAATATTGTGATAAAAAAACACCCGGAAACCCGACTTGAAAAAGCTCTTTTCTCAATCTACAGTAAGGGCAAGCCAAAACCAGCTTCTTGCTAACGGCATATGCTTCGCCGGACAGCTCGACCGCTTTTTGAACGGCCGCAACGAAGGGTGAGCCCTTTTTTTCGAAGCACGCAAAAAAATACTTGCCAAATGGCGGGGCGCTGCCTTAAAGAGTCCTTCCCAACGGGCGATTAACTCAGCGGTTAGAGTGCCACCTTCACACGGTGGAAGTCCCGAGTTCAAATCCCGGATCGCCCACCATTGAGAAATCGGCCCCGACTTGTCGGGGCCTTTTTCGTTTCCACACCCGGACAGCCAGGAGCCCCCATGCAGATCGTGCTCTACCAGCCGGAGATTCCGCCCAACACCGGCAACATCGCCCGGCTTTGCGCAGCCACGAACACCCCGCTGCACCTCATCGAGCCTCTGGGCTTCAAGATCGACGACAAGCACCTGAAGCGCGCCGGGCTGGATTACTGGCCCAGCGTCACCCTGCGGGTGCACCCGCACTGGGCCGCCTTCGAGGCCGCGCACGCCTCGTCGCCGCCCGCACGCATCGTGCTCACCAGCGCACGTGGCGGCGTGGCGCACCACGAGTTCCGCTTCGAACCCGGCGACGCCATCGTGCTGGGACCGGAGGCGCGCGGCTTGCCGGAGTTCCTGTTCGATCTCTACCCCCACCGCGTGCGCATACCGGTTCTGAACACCGTGCGCAGCCTGAACCTCTCCACGTCCGCGGGCATTCTGCTGTATGAGGCCCTGCGCCAAACCGGCGCCCTGGCGGAGCTGCCGTAGCGCCACCGGCCTTGCGCAACGCCCGGCCAGCAGGTACTACACGGCGAACCATAACGCATAAGGAGCCACGCATGCGCCTTCTCGTCACCGGCGGTTGCGGATTCATCGGAGCCAATTTTCTTTATGCCATGCGCCAGCGCCACCCGGACTGGAGGCTGGTGAACCTGGACAAGTTGACCTACGCGGGCAATCCGGCCAGCCTGAGCGGCCTGGAGGCCGAGGCGGGCGAAGCCTACACCTTCGTCCACGGCGACATCTGCGACCGCGACCTCGTGTCGCGCCTGCTGACCGAGCACGCCATCGACGCGGTGGTGAACTTCGCGGCGGAAAGCCACGTGGACCGCTCCATCGACGACCCGCAGCCCTTTGTTGTGACCAATGTTCTGGGCGCGCAAAATGTTCTGGACTGCGCGCGCCGCGCAAAGATCAAACGCGTGGTCCACGTGTCCACGGACGAGGTGTACGGAACCCTGGGCGAAACCGGCCAGTTCCGCGAAACCACGCCGCTGGCGCCCAACAGCCCGTATTCGGCCTCCAAGGCCGGGGCCGACCTGCTGGCCCGGGCCTACCACGAAACCTACGGCCAGGACGTGGTCGTCACCCGCTGCTCCAACAACTACGGGCCGTACCAGTTCCCGGAAAAGCTCATTCCGCTCATGTACACCAAGGCCATCCGCGGCGAGTCCCTGCCGGTGTACGGCGACGGCCAAAATGTGCGCGACTGGATCTTCGTGGACGACCACTGCCGGGGCGTGGAGCTGGCGCTTTTGAAGGGCCGCACGGGCGCGGTGTACAACTTCGGCGGCGCAGCGGAGATGCCGAACATCGAGGTGGTGCGCACCATCCTGCGGCTGACCGGCCAGGACGAATCGCTCATCAAATTCGTCACCGACAGGCCCGGCCACGACCGCCGCTACGCCATGAACTTCGATCTGGCGGCCAAGGAGCTCGGCTTCGCTCCGTCCGTCACCTTCGCCCAGGGCATGCAGCGCACCATCGCCTGGTACCAGGCCAACTCCGTGTGGCTCGACGAAGTTCAGAGCGGCGCGTACCTGAAGTTCATGGACCGCTGGTACAAGGAGCGCGCATGAGCCTGCCGGAGAAGGTCCTTGTCCTGGGCGGCGCAAACGGCCTTCTGGGCCGTGCCGTCGTGGCGGCGCTCACCCAGGCGGACGTAAACGTGGTGGCCGCTTCCAGCGCGGACGTGGATTATTTCGACGCCGACGCCCTGGACGATTTCCTCGACGAGCACGATCCGGACTGCATCATCAACGCCGTGGGCTACACCCAGGTGGACAAGGCCGAGGACGAGCCCGAGGAGGCCTACCGCCTCAACGCAGCCCTGCCCGCGCTGCTGGGCGTTCTGGCCGAGGAATACGAGCTGCGCCTCGTGCACTTCTCCACGGACTTCGTGTTCGACGGGGCCAAGGGCGCGCCCTACCTGCCAACGGACGCCACCAACCCGCTGTCGGTCTACGGGGCCTCCAAGCTGGCGGGCGAGGAAGCCCTGCTGGCCCTCGACATCCCCGGCCTGCTCATCCTGCGCACGGCCTGGCTCTTCGGCCCGGGCAAAATGAACTTCGTACAGCGCATGCTGCAACTCGGCGCGGAACGCCCGGAGCTCAGCGTGGTGGACGACCAGTCCGGCTCGCCCACCTGCACCACGGACCTGGCCAAGCTCACCGTGGCCCTGCTGCAAAACGGCGCAACGGGCCTGCTGCACGCCGCCAACTCCGGCCAGGCCAGCTGGTTCGAGTTGGCGTCCGCCGCAATCACTTTGGCCGGGCTGCCTTGCGCCATGAAGCCCATCCCCACCAGCGGCTACCCCACCCGCGCGAAACGTCCGCCCTATTCCGTGTTGGACCTGAGCGAAACCACCCGGTTGGCCGGATACGCGCCGCGCACCTGGCGCGAGGCCTTGGCGGAATATGTGGCCGGACTCGTGACCGAAGTGAACCCGCCCAAGGGCTGACGCGGCTTGCCAAACCCCGGCGATTGTGGTTTGCAAAGGCCCATGCGGACCTTCTTTTTTCTGCCGCCCGTGCGTCAGGCCGCCGGGGGCGTCACAGTCATCCGGCGCATGGCCGCCTTCCTCGCCGCCTCCGGGCGCGAGGCCTTTCTCGTGCCGCGAGAGGCCCCTGGGGGCGGGCCGGGCTGGGCGCCCTCGGAGTCCTTTGTCGAGGCTCCGGTGGTGCGCTGGGAGGACCTGCACCTCGCACCCGGCGACCTCTGGGTGGTGCCCGAAGGCTGGGTCAACGCCCTGGCGCCGGGACTGAACGCCGGCGCGCGCTGCCTGGTGTATGTGCAGAACTGGGCCTATCTGCTTTCCGCCCTGCCGGATGACGTCAGCTGGCGCAGACTTCCCGTGGGCTTCCTCGCCGTGTCCGACCCTGTGGCCCAGTTCGTGGCCGCCACCACCGGCCAGTGCGCGCCCATCCTTCGGCCCGGCATCGACACGCAACTGTTTCGCGCGCCGCAAGCCAAGCCGATGGTCGCGGGCGGCGGCAAAGTCCGCATCGCCTGGATGCCGCGCAAGAACAAGGCGCTGGCCAGGCAGATTCAGGAGACGTTCCAGAATCTCGATGAAGGGCTGGCCGCACGCTGCCAGTGGGTGGAGATCGCCGGGCTCACCGCCCAGGGCGTGGCCGAGGCGCTGGGCTCCGCACATATTTTTCTGGCCACGGGCTTTCCCGAGGGCTGCCCCCTGCCGCCGCTGGAGGCCATGGCCTGCGGTTGCCTGCCTGTGGGCTTCATGGGCTTCGGCGGGGCGGACTACATGCGCCAGGCCCTGCCCGCCACGGACGATCCCGCGCCCTTCCTGCCCTGGTGGCCCCTGCGCAAGGTTCCCTGGGGCGGCAACGGCCTGTGGAGCGCCGACGCCGACATTCTGGGCGCGGCCCGGCATCTGGAGACCGCCGCGTCCTGGGTGCTGGACGGGCACCCGAACCTTGCCGCCGCCCTGGCCAACGCCCGCGCCACCGCCGATGCCTACACCCTGGACGCCCAGCGCGAATGCGTGCTGGACCTCTGGGCGGACCTGGAAAACGCCTGAACAACGAGCCCCACGCAGCATGTCAAAAAAGAACAAGCCTCCCCGGCCCGAGCCGGAAACCCTCGGCCTGCCCCTGGCCGGTGTGGACTCCCACGCGCACCTGGACCTGCCGGACTTCGACGCCGACCGCGAGGCCATCATGGACCGCGCCCGCGCCTGCGGCGTGGCCCGCACCGGCAATGTGTTCCTTGGCCCCAAGGCCTACCTGGACCACCGCCATTACTTCGCCAACCATTCAGAAATATTCTTTATCCTCGGCATCCACCCCGGCGATGCGGACCAGTTTTCGTCCGCTGCCCTGGAGGCCATGCGCCAGGCCTTCCGCTCCGACCCGCGCCTCAGGGCCGTGGGCGAGATCGGGCTGGACTATTACTGGGAGAAGCATCCGCACGACATGCAGCAGCGGGCCTTGCGGGCGCAGTTGGAGCTGGCGCTGGAACTGGGCCTGCCCCCGGTGATCCACTGCCGCGACGCAACAGGCGGGCGCGACGCCTTCACCGACACCCTGCGCGTGCTGCTGGACGCCGGGTTCTCTGGCCGCAAGCTCTTGTGGCACTGCTTCGGCGGCGATGCGGACCAGGCGCGCATGTTGCTGGATCAAGGCTGGCACATCAGCATCCCCGGCCCGGTGTCGTATGGCGCGAACGAGTCCCTGCGCACGGCGGTGCAAGCCATCCCGCTCTCGCGCCTGCTCGTCGAGACCGACTGCCCGTATCTTTCCGCCGAGCCCTGGCGCGGCAAGCGCAACCATCCCGCCCTGGTGGGATTCACGGCCAGAACCGTTGCGGAGATCAAGAACATGCCCGTGGAGGAGCTTTGGGCCGCCACGGGCGACAACGCCCGCAACTTTTTCGAACTGGAGGACATCTGATGACAGCCCCCCGCTTGAGCGATGCAGAGCTTGCCGACCGCTACGCGCGCCTGAAGCGCTTCTTCAACAATCGCGACAGATTGTGCAAATACTTGGGCATCCAGGTGACGGAGATCGGCCCAGGCACGGCCAGCACGGTCATGACCATTGCGGAAATCCACCTGAACGGCGCGGACGTGGCGCAAGGCGGGGCCATCTTCACTCTGGCCGATCTGGCCTTCGGCGCGGCGGCGAACTCCCACGGCCCGCTGGCCCTGGGGGTCAACGCCACCATCGCCTTCACCAAGGCCGGCATCAGCGGCCAGCTCACCGCGCATGCGCGGGAGACGGCTGTGGCAGGCCCCCTGGCCACATATGTCGTGGAAGTAAAGAACGACGCGGGAGAAACCATCGCCACCTTCCAGGGCACGGCCTACCGCAAGCGCGAACACCTCGACCTCTCCGCCTGGGGCTAGCGCCCCGGAAACCTTCCGCGCAAAGGCCCGCGTCGCTACATCTAGGTGGCGCGGGTCTTGGCGTTTTCCTCGGCCACGCGCTCGGCCAGCAGCGTCACCACAAAGCGGTTCACCGCCGCCGCCAGCAACGGAATCCGGGTCTGGATGAGCTTGAAGCGCTCCAGGGACAGCTTGTAGACCACGCAGCGCTCCAGGGCGATGACCGAGGCGGAACGCGGCGCGCTGGTGTAGATGCCCATCTCGCCGAACACCGTGCCCGGCCCCATCTTCTTGAGGCGCAGCACCTTGCCGCCCGGCAGGGCCAGCTCCACGTGCACCTTGCCGGACTGCAGGAAATACATGCAGTCCGACGGATCGCCCTGCTGGATGATGTGCCGCTTCTTCGGCACCTCCACCCGCTCCAGGCACTTGATGAGCGTGGGCACCAGGCTGGGCTCCGGGAAGGTGGCGGCCAGCAGATCCTCCAGAGTGTCCTGGCTCTGCTCCAGAGCTCCGGCCTCGGCCAGAATGCTGTCCTCGCACCACTCCAGGGCGTAGTCCAGGTTCAAGGAAAGACGGCACACGCCCTGGCCCTCGTCCAGCCGGTAGCCCAGGCCCTCCAGGTGCTCCTCCATCTCCAGCGGCACGCTGGTGAGGAAAAGCAGCAACCCGCGCTGCCGGGCCAAAGATTCCAGCCTTTTGAAACCGATGGCCGCGGAAGCCCCAAGGCCGCTCACCGCCGTGAAATCCAGCAGCACGAATTTGAGGCCGCCGGGCTGGGACCCGCCCAGGCGCTCCTGAATGGTACGCACGAGGCCGTACAGCGTGCCCAAAAAGAGAAAGCCGCGCAGGCGCAGCACGAGAATCTGCCCGCCGCGTTCACGCAGGGTGCGGCGCTCGGAGGGTGAGCGGTCCACGTTGCTGTGGAACACATCACCCGACTGGATGGAGCGGATGCCGCCCCCGCTCACCGCGCGCGACAGGCTGAGCGCAATGCCCAAGCCCAGGCTCAAAAACACGCCAAGCACCGGCCCAAGCAGCGCCACCAGCAGGCACGAGACCCAGGCCGCGCGCAGATCATCCTTGCGCGACAGTGGGTTGCGCGCATCGCGCAGCATCCAGCTCATGGGCATGGTGAGGCCGATGCCCAGCAGCAGACCCAGGGGCACAAAGGTGGGAATGTAGGCCAGCACGGGCTGCCCGGCGAGAAGGAACCCCAGGCAGACCATGCCCGCCGTGAACCCGGCCAGAGGTCCGCTGGCCCCCAGGGCGCGCATGCCCAGGCTGCTCGATAGGGACAGCGACGACGGCAGCGCCCCCAGCACCCCCGAAAACAGGGTGGACGCGCCGACCACGCGCATCTGGCCCTCGGCCCCGGCATCGCGCTCCAGCACCGATTCCAGGATGGAGGTGCGCGTGATGGAGGGGATGATGGCCAGGGCGATGGCAGCGGCGAAGACCTCGGCCCGGCCCAGCAGGGCCTGCCAGTCGATGCGCGACAGATTCTCCGGCACGTAGGCGGTAAGGGCGCAGTTGACGTCGAGCATCTGCGGCAGGTTGGCATGCAGCGCGGGCAGACCCGCCAAGTTCGACAAGCCCAACACGGAGGACAAAGAGACCAAGGGTCCCGACAAAACGGCGGGATTCCACACCAGGAAGTTCCAGCCGCCCACGGCCAGCGCCGTGAGCGCCAGCGGCCAGACAATGCCCCGCACGCTCATGTGCACCAGAAAATACAGCAGACCGAAGGCCACCGGAGGTCCCCAAGAGGCCGACGTTTGCGCCAGCGCTGGGCCGAGTTCCGAATAATGCAGGGTCGCCAGAAAGGCCAGGGAAGGATCGTAGGCCAGCATGACCTGAACCCAGGCCTTGATGAGCAGCAGGCCGAAACCGGCCAGCATGCCGCCCATGACCTCTCCGGGCAGGTAGCGCAGGTGCTCCGCCAGCCCCAGCCGGGACAGCAGCAGGCCGCACACGCCTGCCAGAATTCCGGCCAGCGACAACGCCGCCAGCAGGGTCGCGGTGACGTTCGGCTCGGCCACCCGGCCGACAAGGTCCGCCCCCAGGGCGGCCAGGATGAGGAACACGGACAACACGGCCGAGGGATCCGGAGCGCCCACGGCCACGGCCAGCCGCCCATGCAGGGCGAAGAACACCGACCCCAGCACCGCGGGCACCAGGGTCAAGAGCAGGGCGTGCGGCAAAATGCGCGAGGCGCCGCTCACCGTGAACACCAGCATGGACAGGGCCAGGCACACCAGACAGACATGAACCCCGCCCAGCGTTCCAGCCAGCAGATTCAGCGGCGGGCTGCCGGAGAAAAAATGGCGGATGCGCCCGGAGACGTTCTGCGGCCTTTCGGCGGACTCCAAGGCCAGGAGCCCCTGGCTGGGCGAAGGCTGACGGGGCCTTGCCGCGGCGGCATCGGCCTCCACCAGGTCATCAAGCCTGACGTCGCCTTCCGTGGGCGTGTGCGGCGGGCGCACAACCTGGCCGAGCTTTCCGCATTGCGGACATTTGGCCTGGCGGCCCAGGAGCTGCTCGGGAAGTGACTGGCTGTGCCCGCAGGAAGCGCAGGTGAACATGGCCCTGCTGGGGGCCGCGCTCTGGTCGCCTGGGGCGGATGCTTTATGCTGCTCGTCGGACATTGCGCCCTCCGCTCGTGGCGGCGTTCGTGTACATCATAACCCGGTATGGCAGATTCAACCGCAATGCTCAAGGCCGCACGCCGCAGCCGGCATTCTTTCCCCCGCCCCCTAGCCGAAAGTGGCGCGCATGACGGACAACAACCCATCCAACCTGTGCTCGTAGGTGTGCCCGGCCAGAATGCGGGCGCGCGCGGCGAGGCTGATGCGCTCCCGCGCCTGGTCGTCGCGCAGGTAACGCTCCACAAGCTCCGCAATGTCCTGCGGCGTGTCGTACACAATGACCTCGCGGCCGGGCTCGAACAGCTGCGCGAGCTGCTCCCGGCGGTCCGTGAGCACGAACCCGCCACAGGCGGGCACGTCGAAAACCCGCTGGTTCACCGCGCCCTTCATCTGGCGGCTGGTGCAGTTCAGGCTCACGCGGCTCATGGGATAGAAACGCGGCAGGTCGGCGTAGTAGTCCAGCCGGGGCAAAAACCGCGCCGTGGCGCCCGGGCCGAAGGCCTTGCGCCAGCCTTCGGCATCGCCCGCAACAAGGGGCCGAAAAGGGGCCAGGGCGCGAACGCAGGCCCACCGGTACTGGCGGGTGGCCTCCCAGGTCACAAGCGACTCGCAGGCCAGGCGCGCGGCCACGTCCGGCAGGGCGCGCAGCCGCGCCGCAAGGGCCGGGTGCGCACGGGAAAGATGCTCGTCCACGCCGCGCTCCGCCGACTCGCCAAAACCGGCGGCGATGGCCTCATACCCGCGCTTGAGCTCCGGCACGGGCGGACAGGCGGACAGGCTTTCGGCCACGGCGCGGCTCATGGAATCGCCCACGAAGGAAACGTCTGCGCGCCAAGCTTCCGGCCCGGCGGGCAGGCCTGGCCGGAAACGCGCAGCGTCGGTCGCCAGGGGCAGATAATGGACGTTGCCGAAACCAAGTTCGCGCAGACTCTGCACATTGTCCGCGTCCCAGGTGAACAACGCGGTGAGGGGCCGCACAACCCCCTGGTAGCGCGAGAGGATGAGGTGCGGATTGTCCACGAACCAGGAGGCCAAGGGCAGGCCGAGACGCTCCAGGAGCTCGGCCAGCCGTCCCTCGCTGTCGAGGCCGAAATGGTTCACCGTGAGCACGAAATCCGGACGGAACTCCAGTACACGGCGCAAAAGCCCCTCCACAAAATCCGTGCGCCCCAGCGACTCCACAGGCACGGCCAGGGCCGACCAGGGCGTCTCCAGCCGGGTCAGGGCGTCTTTGATCTCGGCGCACAGAAAATACGGCCTGTCCAGGAACAGCACGCGGGGTTTGGCGGACTGAAATTTCGGGTATGCGGCCTGGTCCCAGAAGTTGGCCTTGGCGCTGGCGGCCAGGGCGTCATGCAGGGCGCCGTAGAGGTTTGGAGCCATGCGCCGCGCCAAAGGGGCGGCCAAGGGCGCGAAGGGCAGCCCGCCGTGCTCCGCCTGCCAGCGCGTCAGCTTCGCCAGAGCGGACCGGGGGTCGGCGTCCTCGATCCAAAGGATATTCGGAGTGTCGGCGTGGCGCTGCCGCAAGCCGGTGACCGCCCAGACAGCCGCCTCGCGGTCCACCACGGCCACGGGCCGGCCCTGCCCGGCCAGGATGTCGAGGCAACGCCCCAGGCTCGGCCCCAGCAGCACGGGCAGGCTTCCGGCAGGCACGGACGCCACGAGGGCATCCTCACGCGCGGCGCCGCCCCGGCCCCAAAGGTGCCAGGTCTTGCCGCCCGCCGTCACACGCAGATCGTCCAGCAGGCCATCGGCCAGAACGGCCTCCGCCCCGGCGACGCGCCGCATTGCGCTCAATGCTGCGGATGATGCGTTGTCAGTTTTATGCACGGCTCACCTGTAATGCGAAACATGCAAGGATCATGACAGGGATAGGGGTGCCGGGTCACGCAAAATATTCGGGGTGGGCTAAAGTTCCATAAGGGAATGCCGATAAGGCAATCGATCAGGGCGATATCTCGGCACACGGATCGTGCTGGCCCACGAACATCCCAGGGAAGGGGAAAAATATGAATACCACCACCCAGTTGCGGGTGATCATTCACTGCCGTGGCGCAGGGGCGGACCTCTTCAGGACCCTGGTTTCACTGGCCTGCCAAACAGTGGGGCCCAAGCGCCTGAACATCATTCTAGCAAGCACCGCGCCCGCGGAACACACCACCAGAGAAGCCCGCCTGCTGCACAGCGCCCTCGGTTTCCAGCGCCTTTCCGTGCTCGACGCATCCGCTCTGCACCCGGCCCAGGCGCTCAATATCGCAGCGCTGGACGGTTCGGAGAAGACGCTCCTCCTTGCGCCCGAAGGCGCACGCCTGAGCCCGCGCTTCGCAGCGCGTTGCCTGGAGGCCTTGGACAGCCGCAACACCTGGGCCGCCTATCCCGCGCATACGGCAGGCAGCCCCGGCGGCGTGCCGCTCACCCGGGTGCGCCCCTTCAGCCCGGAGCAGCTCGTGCGCTCCAACCCGGTGGGACCGGCGGTGATGATCCGCCGCGAGGCTTGGGAGAGCATGGGTGGCTTGCGCCCCAAGGCTCAGCTGATCATGTGGGACTTCTGGCTCCGGCTCGCCTTTTCCGGCGGCGGCATTGTCCGCGTGCCGGATCTGCTGGCCTTCTGCCGCCCGTTGCACAGGCTGACGCCCTGGCAGGACGGCCAGGCCAAGGCGCTGCTCGTGGTCGGCCTTCCCGGGGCTTTTGAGCCCGATGTGTGCCGCTGGGCCATGGCGCTCTTGCGCGGCGATCCCTGGGCGCAGCCCTTCGGCATCGGCCTGATTCCCAGCCCGCGCGAGGTGCGGGGCATGTTCGCAGGCATTGGCCCGCCCCTGCTGCCCCGCCATTTCGCCTGGGGCCCCCGGCAGACCTGCACGGCCTGAGTCTCAGCCCTCCGCGCCGCCGGACTGACGCTTCAGCCCCTTGCCCACGCTCCAGCAGGAGGCCAGGGGCGAGCCCAACGACCAGTATTTCAGACTGGCCATGTCGAACAGCAGGGGCCGCACCTTGCCGATGTCGACCTTGCCGTCTTGGCCCAGCGCGGATTCATCCACATGGGTGGCGACGATCTCGCCGATGAACACCTCGTGGGTGGGAAAATCCACCACACGCTCCAAACGGCACTCCATGCACACCGGGCAGCCCTGGATAAGCGGCGCAAAGGCCAGCTCGCCCGCGAACAGCTCGAACACTTTGGACTTGTCCGTCTTTTTTCCGGAGACAAGGCCCACGTAATCCGTTTCAACCACCAGGTCCTCGCCGGGGATGCACACGCTGAACTCACGGTGTTCGTGGATTCCCGCGTTGGTATGGTGCTTTTTGTTCAGGCCGAAGGACAGGTACTGCGGCTGGCCGTGGTTCATGATGCCCACATGGGCGACGGCAAGAAAATTGGGCCGCCCCTGCACCACCGCGCCCACGATGGTGGTGAGCGATGGGTACAGCGCGTTCTCGGGTCCGATGTTCCGCTTCACAGAGCGCTCCTTTTTGTTTGCATGCACAAGCAACCATAAAAATCTGACGACGTGCTCACACAACACACTTTCTTTCTACGCTTTTTCCAGCTTCTGGCAGGCTGCGTCAATTGCCTGCGCAAGGCCATCGGCCTCCGGCCCAAGGACGGAGATGTAGGCGGTGTGCAGGCGCTTCCACGACTGCTCCACTCCCTTGAGGCGGGCCAGCCCCGCCGAAGTGGCGGCAAGATGCGCGGCGCGGCCCTCCGCCGTGCGCGTAAGCAGTCCCTTGGCCACCAGCGCGTCCACAAAGCGCGTCACGGTCGAAGGCGCGAGGGCCAAACGCTCGGCCAGTTCGCCGGGGCCGATGCCGGGCTCCTCCGCCGCCAGCATGAGCACGAAGGCGTGCGAGGGCGAAAGCCCCGTCGGGCGGAAGGCCTCGTCGGCCATACGCGTAATGGCGCGGCTCAAGGAACCGGCGGTGAAGAACAGGCAATTGTGCACAAGGTCGCTGGATTTCGCCACGGTGTCCCTCCTTATTGTGGTGTTGGCGATGCGTTCCGGACACATCTCCGCGGCCCGGCCATCGCTTGCATGTACAACCAATCATTTCTCCGCGCGCCTGTCAACAGCAAAGTCAAAAAAAGCCGCCCCCGAATGTCCGGGAGCGGCCCTTATCCGCCGTGTTGGCGACGGTACTGCGTGCGAAGCTGGCTAGCGGCCGCCCTGCTTTTTCTCGATCTTGCCCCAGGTGTCCCGCAGGGTGGCAGCGCGGTTGAATACCAGCGCGCCGGGCTTGCTGTCCTTTTCATCGGTGCAGAAGTAGCCCAGGCGCTCGAACTGGCAACGCCAGCCCGGCTCGGTATCGGCCAATGCGGGCTCCAGCTTGGCGCGCACGACCTCGAGGGAATTGGGGCTCACACAGGCCGTGAAGTCATCCTCTGCGCCGGGGTTGGGCTTGGTGAACAGCAGGTCGTACAGGCGCACCTCGGCCTCCAGGGCGTGGGCCGCGCTCACCCAATGCAGCGTGCCCTTGACCTTGCGGCCGTCGGGCGTGCCGCCGCCCTTGCTTTCCGGGTCGTAGGTGCAGCGCAGCTCGACGATGGTGCCCGCCTCGTCCTTCACCACCTCGCGGCAGGTGATGTAATAGGCGTAGCGCAGGCGCACCTCGTTGCCGGGGAACAGACGGTGGAAGCCCTTGGGCGGCTCCTCGCGGAAGTCGTCCTGCTCAATGTAGAGGACCTTGGAGAACGGCACCTTGCGCGAGCCCATGTCCTTTTCCGGGTGCCAGGGGAAGTCGAACTCGTCCACCTGACCTTCGGGATAGTTCTCGATGACCACCTTGAGCGGCCTGAGCACCGCCATGGCGCGCGGTGCGCGGTTATTCAAGTCCTCGCGCAGGCAGTGCTCCAGCAGGCCGTACTCCACCATGTTGTCGCAACGCGCCACGCCGATGCGTTCGCAGAAGTCGCGCATGGCCTCGGGCGTGAAGCCGCGCCGACGGATGCCGGACAGCGTGGGCATGCGGGGGTCGTCCCAGCCGGTGGTGATGCCCTCGTTCACCAGATGGATGAGCTTGCGCTTGGAAAGCACCGTATAGGTCAGGTTCAGGCGCGCGAACTCGATCTGCTGCGGGTGGAACACGCCCAGTTCGTCGAGGGTCCAGTCGTACAGCGGGCGGTTGTTCTCGAACTCCAGCGTGCAGATGGAATGCGTCACGCCCTCAATGGAGTCGGACAGGCAGTGGGCGAAATCGTACATGGGGTAGATGCACCAAGCGTCGCCGGTGCGGTGGTGGTGCACGTGCTTGATGCGGTACAGGGTCGGGTCGCGCAGCACGACGTTGGGCGAGGCCATGTCGATCTTGGCGCGCAGCACGTGCGCCCCGTCCGGGAACTCGCCCGCGCGCATGCGCGCGAAAAGGTCCAGATTCTCCTCAACGCTGCGGTCGCGGCAGGGGCTGTTCTTGCCGGGTTCCTTCAAGGTGCCGCGGTGGGCGCGGATTTCCTCGGCGCTCAGGCTATCCACGTAGGCCTTGCCCTTCTTGATGAGGGCCACGGCGTAGCCGTACAACTTCTCGAAATAATCCGAGGCGTAGTAAAGCCGGTCCTCCCAATCGAAACCGAGCCACTTCACGTCGCGCATGATGCTTTCGACGTACTCCACTTCCTCCTTGGCCGGATTGGTGTCGTCGAAGCGCAGGTTGGTGACCCCGCCGAACTCTTTGGACAGGCCGAAGTTGAGACAGATGCTCTTGGCATGGCCAATGTGCAGGTAGCCGTTGGGCTCTGGCGGAAAACGGGTCATGACGCGGCCAGCGTTCTTGCCGTTGGCTATATCCTCGGCCACGCGGGCGCGGATGAAATTCACAGGGGCGGACGGGCAAGCGTCGCCGGAAGTTTTTTCAGGCATGGTCATGCGCGGTATCCTTCGGTTTTATGGAGATGCGAGCGGCCGACGAGGCCGGGCCCTCAAGCCCTTAAGCATAGGGGAAAGCGCCCGCGCGGTCAAACCTCTCGGGACCTCTCGGGGACTCACGTGGCGGCAGCAGTGCGGAGCCAGGGTCTGCGGCTAGCCCGGCGTCAGCGTCCTGGCCTTGAGGAGTGCGGGGGCGCAGTCGGACAGGATGCGCGCAAGGCAGCCGTAGGAGACGGTGTTCGGGGCCGCCAGGGTGGAAAGGTCGTGCCGGGCCGCCAGGCAGGATGTCGCTGGTCTGAGCTTCCAGACCTGGGTGGGATAGTAGTAGCTTACCCCTTGCGAGAAGCGCTTCTTGGGGTTGTTGACCCAGTTGGGGTGGCCGTTCTTTTCCTCGCGGAAGATGGGCCGACGGCCAGGGCTGCTGCCCGAGTTGATGGGCAGCCAGCAAACGTGCTCCGGCGCGAACTCCAGACACACGCAATAATGCGAACGCGTGGAGGGGCTGCCGGTGGAGCAGCAGGCCACATCGAACAGGTTGGCGTCGAGCATCACCACGCGGCCAAGGAAGATGTCGTCCGCGCAGGTCAACATGCCGCCCGCAGCCTTGAAGCGGGAAGCCGGCCACGCGCGTTCCGTCCGGAGAACATCATGGGGAGCGATATCCTTGCCGACCTATGGTTTGTGCGGAGGAGGAGGGAAACCGCCAGGGCCGGGAGGCGGCCCCGGGGGAGGAAAGCCTCCTGGGCCGGGCTTCGGGCCCTCTCGCCGCATCTGCTCCATGCGGGCGCGGAATTCGGCAAACTTCACGCGCTGCTGCGGGTCAAGCTCGGCGGCGATGCGGTCATCGGCGGCCTGCATCACCTGGTCTATCTGCCCGCGCACGGACTGATGGATCTTTTCGCCCTTGCCAACAGCTTCTTGCAGAATGGGCAAAAGGCTCTGCTTCTGCTGTTCGCTCAGCCCCACCTCGCGGTCGATGTGCTCCAGAAACATCTCCTCCAGCCGCTGGCGCGACTGGGAAAGCATTTCCGGCAGGTGCCGGGCCATGTAAGTGCGCATGCCGATAGCGCCAACCGCCGCTCCGGCGGCGAAGATGACGGCCACGAGGAGCCAGGCCTTCCAGGATTTCATGCCTTGTTCCTTATTAGGGCATGAGCCCGGCGAGGGTGATGACGCTACCGCCGCCGTGCAGCGACACGGCAAGAAGGGCCTGGTTCAGCGCACGGTCCATGAACTGGGCGTAGCCGCAAGCCGCGGTGGCAGCCAAAGCGCCCACCGGAGCGAACCGGCGCGCCGCGCGGCCGAAGATATCCCAGAAATCAGCGCCGCGTTCGGCCTTTTGGCGCACGGTGCGCATGACCTGCGCGGTGAAATCCCAGGGGACCGTCACTTCGCTGTGCCGCATTCTGGCGTGCTGCAAGAGCGCCCGCTCGATGTTGTCGAGTCTGCGATCTTCCATGATGGCACCCTCTCCTTGTTGTTTTAGTCGAGCATACGGCCCAACACGTCGCGCAGCTTGCGCCGCGCCCGGTGCGAACGCACCTTCACCTTGGAAAGACTCCAACCCATGAACTCCGCCACATCGCCCAACGCCTGGCCTTCCATGTGCGTCATGGTCAGCACCAGCCGGTCATCGGGCGTCAGCTGCGCCAGGGCTTTATCCAAAATGACGCCAGCCTCGCTGCGCTCCGCATGGGCGTCCAGCCCGCAGTCCGAGCAATCGGGAATGCTCTCGATCCACTCGCGCGTGCCTGTGCCCAGCGCGCTGAACACGGTTTCCCTGCTCTTGGCCCGCCCGCGCCAAAAATCGGCGCACCGGCGGATGGCGATGCGGGAAAGCCAATGCACGAAGGGACTGTCGCCCTTGTAGGTGCCAAGCCGCTCGAAAGCGCGCACGAAAGACTCATGCGCAACCTCCGCAGCCCTGTCTTGCGGCACATGCCGGGAGGTGATGCCAAGAATCTGCGCCGCATGCGCGTCCACAAGCAGCGCATAGGCGTTCACATCACCGTCCAGCACACGGCGCACAATTTCGGCATCGTTCATTCAATCATCTCTGCGGCGCAACCCCTGTGCCGTTTGTGCAACGCCCCGAACCACTCCCGTACTAGCCACTGCAACATGCCACTGTCAAAGAGGGGGGTCGGTTGACCAGACCGACCCCCGGGAGGGTCCACAGCCGAACCTGACGCCTTAAGCGCTCAGGGAAACCGACTGCGACGTCGCACCGCTGTCAAAGAGCCCAGCGATGAGATTGTCTACACTCTGATACGCATTGCTGGCCTTCTGCCGCAGCAGGAACTCGGACAGGAAGGCCGCCGTCGTGTCGTCGCTGCTGTCCGTTGTCGAGCTGGTGCTGCTCACCGAGCTGAACATGCTGGACATCAGCGCATCAATGCTCGCCGAATCGGTGGCCGAGCCGACGCTTGACGTGCTGCTGGACGAGGTGGAGTCCGTGGGCGGAGGCGGCATCACGCCGCCGTTCTCGGCCATCATGGTCTCGCGCTCGGCCTTGAGCCCGGCGGTAAGTTCCGACTCGTTCAACACCCCGTCGCCGTCGGTGTCGAGCTCGGAGATTTGCGCCGCCGTGGCCCCCATCTCCTCGGCGCTCAACGCGCCGTCCTTGTTCGTGTCCTTGAGCGACATGATGGTCTCGGCCATCTGCGCGTCCATCTCTTCCAGATACTCGCTCAGCGTATTGCCAGCGTTGCTTGAGATCAGCGCGCTGGTGGCATTGCTGCCGGTCTGCGAGCTGCTGGAGGAAGAGGCGCTCACCGTCACGCTCGTGGACTCCTCGCTCTCGGTGCCGCTGCTCGCCGAGCTGCTGCCGCCGAAGAGATTGGACACGATGTCGTCGAGGCTGGGAGCCTCCTCGGACGTGCTGCTCAGGCTCGTTTGGAGCATGCCCATCTGGCTGCTCTGGGCCATCTCGTTGCTCATCTGGGCCTGCATCTTCTCCCGCTGGGTCTTGAGCCCTGCGGTAAGCTCCTCGGAACTGACCTCTCCGTCGCCGTCGGTATCGAACTCGGAGAGCTGAGTGGAGCTGACGCCCAACTCGGAGGCGGAAAGGGTTCCGCTGGAATCAGTATCCTTTGCCGAAATGATGCTTGAGGACAGCTTGCTGTCCATTTCATCCATGTTGAAAACTGAGCTTGTGCTGCTCAGTGAGGAGTTGATCTGCATAGGAAACTCCTTGAACACCCTCCGCACGCCAATACGGAGGACACGAAAAACACCAGAACGCGTTGCCAAAAACGGTTGTGCGTTGTGGTACGGCCACAGGCCGCATACGTGGTCAGTGCATGGGCGTCCTCCATCGCTCCCCTCCCCAAGGGACACGAAGGAGTCCTTCACCCAACCATGACGCGGGCCCGCTGCCCCAGGTTACACCTTGAGACAAAAAGAATCCGCCTTCCCCCGCGCAGGCGCCCGGACTTGCGGGCCGCCCCGCTCTGGTGCTACATTTCTATTGTCCAGACGCGCGCACCAGCGCCCGGCCCAATCCATCGCCAAGGGGAAACACCATGACTGCCGGCAAGACCACACGCACGGATTTCGACGTGATCATCGTGGGCGGAGGCCCCGCGGGGTTGTTCGCCGCAGCCTGGCTGGGCGAGCACACGGACCTGAGCGTGCTTGTGCTGGAAAAAGGCAAGCAGGCCCTGCGGCGCGACTGTCCCGTGGGCCGCACGGGCTGCATCCACTGCAAGCCCTGCAACATTCTTTCGGGCATCGGCGGCGCCGGGCTGTTCTCCGATGGCAAGCTGAACTTCATCCACAAGCTTGGCAAAACGGACCTGACACAGTTCATGAGCGAATCCGAGGCCATCGCGCTCATCGATGAAACCGAGGCCATGTTCAACCGCTTCGGCATGGACGGCCCCATGTACCCGACGGACATGGAGCAGGCCAAAAAAGTGCGCGCCCAGGCCCGCAAGACCGGCATCGATCTCTTGATCATCCGCCAGAAGCACCTGGGCAGCGACAACCTGCCCCGGCTCATCGGCGAGATGACCGAGCACATCAAGTCGCGCGGGGTGGTCTTCCACACCTCGGAGGAAGTCAAAAACGTCGTGGCCGAGAACGGCGTGGTCAGGGGCGTCAGTACCGCCAAGGGCGAATACGCGGCCCGCGCGGTGATCCTGGCCCCGGGCCGCGTGGGCGCGGAATGGGTGGGCAACCAGGCGCGCGCGCTGGGCCTCGGCCTGTCGCAGCGCGGCATTGAGGTGGGCGTGCGCGTGGAGGTCCCCCGCGAGGTCATGCAGGAGCTCTGCGAGATCATCTACGACCCCACTTTCTTCATCCGCACCAGCAAGTACGACGACCAGACCCGCACCTTCTGCACCAACGACGGCGGCTTCGTGGCCTTGGAGAACTACCAGGACTTCGTCTGCGTCAACGGCCACGCCTACATGGACAAGAAAAGCGGCAACACCAACTTCGCCTTTTTGTCCAAGGTGGTGCTGAACGATCCCGTGACCAACAACCAGGCCTACGGCGAGCATATCGGGCGGCTGGCGTCGCTCATCGGCGACGGCAAGCCCATCCTGCAACGCTTCGGCGACCTGAAGCGCGGGCGGCGCAGCACCTGGACCCGCATCAAGAACAGCTCCATCGAGCCCACGCTCAAGAACGTGGTCTGCGGCGACATCGCCATGGCCCTGCCCGAGCGCATCCTCACCAATATAGTGGAAGGATTGGAGAAGCTGGGGCAGGTGGTGCCAGGCGTCGCCAACGACGAAACCCTGCTCTACGCGCCGGAGATCAAGTTCTTCGCCACCCAGGTGGAGACCACCCAGAACCTGGAGACAGCGGTTTCCGGGCTTTTTGTGGCGGGCGACGGCCCCGGCGTCGCGGGCAACATCGTCTCCGCCGCTGCAACCGGCCTGGTTCCCGCCAAGGAGATCGCCCGCCGGCTGGGCGGGTAGACGAGCGACAAACCGTCTCCGGCGGGTGAAGGGAAAGCCCCCTGGCGCCGGAGGCTTCTTGATGCCTGCGTAAACCCTTTTAAAAAAAATCTAGAAAACGGTTGACTTCGCGTCATTTCCTTGACAGTGACTGAGGCACGCCTTACGGGCGTCGTTTCATATGGCTGCGTGAAGGGGAGGAGCAATGGCGCTCAACATCGACGGCATCATTGGCAGCAGCCCCGCCCTGAGCGAGGTCTATAAGATCCTGGAGAAGGTGGCTCCCACTGACAGCACCGTGCTCGTCACCGGCGAGTCCGGCACGGGCAAGGAGCTGCTCGTTCGCGCCCTGCACAAAAACAGCAGGCGTCACGACAAACCCTTCGTGCCCATCAACTGCGGGGCCATCCCCAGGGAACTGCTGGAATCAGAGCTCTTCGGCCACGAAAAAGGCGCCTTCACCCACGCCATCCGCTCCCGGCCAGGCCGGTTCGAGCTGGCCGACAGCGGCACCATCTTTCTGGACGAGATCGGCGAGATGGACCTGAGCCTTCAGGTGAAGATTCTGCGCGCGCTGCAGGAAAAAGAGATCGAGCGCGTGGGCGGCACGGTGACGAAAAAGGTGGATGTGCGCGTTGTGGCCGCCACCAACCGCGATCTGGAGATCGAGGTGGCCGCCGGGCGCTTCCGCGAGGACCTGTTCTACCGCCTGAACGTCATTCCCATGCACCTGCCCCCCCTGCGCGACCGCGGCGACGACATCATGACCCTGGCCGAGCACTTCCTCAAGGGGTTCTGCCAAGAAAAAGACCGCAAGCATCTCACCGTGGGCCCCCAGGCGCGGGCCATGCTCATCGGCTACTCGTGGCCCGGCAACGTGCGCGAGCTGGAAAATTTCATGGAGCGGCTGTCCATTCTGTGCGAAGGCCCGCAGGTGACCCCGGCGGACCTGCCGGAAAAAATCCAGCGCGCGGCGGGCATAGAGCCGCAGCCAAGCGCGCCCGCAGCCATGGAGCAGCAGGGCTTCCGCTGGCCGGAGCTCAAGGACATGCGCGAAAAGGCGCAGGGCCTCAAGGAGTTCCTGGACGAGATCGAGGAGCGCCTTTTGCAAGAAGCCCTGGCCGAAGCCTCCGGAGTCAAAAACCAGGCTGCGGAGCTTCTTGGCATCAAGCGCACGACGCTCATCGAAAAACTGAAGAAGCGCAACCTGCTGGACGCATAGGGTTGCAGGGGATCGGCTGGCCCGTGACCTGGAGACGCCTCACCGCCACCTTTGGCCTGCTTGCCGCCATTGCCGCCGCCGACGCCGCGCGGCCGGACGATGCCTGCGCCCTGCAAGCGGCACTGCGCCCCGGGGGTGACTCAGACACCCTCACCGTGTCCGCAGAGGGCGGCAGCCTGCCCAAATACTCCGTGCGCCGCACCGGCGCGCAGGAACTCACGGTCACTTTCGACGCGGCCACAAGCGAGAAGGCCCCAAGCGCTCCGGGCGTTGGCGGGTCCAAACTTGTGTCTGGCGTGCGCGCAACCCCCGGCGGCCTGAAAATCCAGCTCAAAACCAGCGCCTTCGGCTACGTGAACTACCCCAACAAGGGCAATTCGCAGCTCCAGATCCAGATTTTCCCCGATGCGGTGGGCGCCACCTGGGCCACGGCCAAGGCCGAGACCAAGGCGGACAAGAAGGCCGAGGTCGAAAAGGCCAAGCAGGACAAGCTTTCGGAAAAGCAGAAGAAGGAACAGGCCGAGGCCAAGCGCGAAAAGCTGGAAGAAGCCAAACGCGAAAAAGAAGCCAAGGCCAAGGCCGCACAAGAAGCCAAGCGGGCGGAGGATGAAGCCAAACGCGCCGCGACAGAGACCAGGCGGACGGCTGGGAACGCCCCTGCCGCGCCGCAAAACGCTGCGCAGCCCCCTGCCGTCCAGCAGGCAGCGCCGCAGGCCGCACCGCAGGCAACATCCAAATCCGCCCCGCCCGCAGACGCCAGCCAGGGCCAGCCCTTCTTTTCCGTGCCCTATTCCATGCGCGCCCCGGTGAACAAGACCGTGCTGGGCGCACCCAGCGGACAAACCACCTCCCTGCCCCCGGTTTCCGGCCAGTCGGGCAAGACTCCGGCCCCTCCGGCCATCGCCGCGCCAGCTGTGGAAAAATCCGCCCCGGAAAAGCACATGGCCGAGAGGCAGACCGGCGGCAAGATTCCGCAGGGCGTGGTGGAAAAGCCTCTGCTCCAGGAGCCCACCACCGCCGTCCCCGTTGCGCGGCCCGCAGAAATCGCCCCGGCCCAGAGCCCCCCGCCCGTGGACGTGACCCCGGCCAAGGGCCAGGGTGTCGTGCGCTTCCGGGCCGATCATCGCGGACCGGAGGACGTCCGGCCTTCCGAGGTCATCTCCGGCGCCGCCGCCGCGCCCAAAACGGCCGAATCCTCCTCCGCCCAGCCTCCGCACGCGCAACCGCCCGCCGCCACGGCCAACCGGCCCTGGGAGGTGCGCCAGAGCGTGCACAAGGTCTTGGTGACCGGCGGGCCGGCGGCCAACGCAACCACGCCCCAGGCGAGCGATGCGCCAGGCCCCGACGCCGCCCACACGCAGCCCGAGGCCCACGCGCCGCAACCAGAAACCGCCCACAGCGCCAACGCCTCCGATCATGCCCAGGCCCCGGCTCCGGCGGACGCCCACGCCGCGCCCCCGGCGCCAGCCCCAGCTCCGGCGGACGCCCATGCCGCGCCCGCCAAGGAAGCGGCCAAGGCAAACGGCGGCCACGGCAAAGACAAGGAGCCCAAGGGCCCGCTGACGCTCCAGGAAGTGAAAGACCAGCTGCTCAAGTCCCAGTCGGACATGGTGGGCGGAAAGTGGACCGAGGCCATCACCTCGCTGGAGGTGCTTCTGCGCGAACCGGCCATGACGGGCGACCTGCGCGAGGAGGGGCTCTACGCCCTGGCCGACGCTTACATGCAGGCCAACCGTGACAACATGGCCGCCAATTACGACAAGATCAAAGGCGCACAGCAGGCGGCCATGAACGCCAACCCGAAGTCCACCCGCGTGCCGCGCGCGCTCATCAACCTGGGGCTGCTGAACCTCAAGGTGGGCAACCTGCCGGAGGCCAAGGCCTACTTCAACGTCCTCAAAAAGAAGTACCCCCAGGACCAGACCGCCGCCATCATCCCCTTCTCGCTGGGCGAATACTACCGCAACAAGGGCGATCTCAAGAAGGCCGCCGATGAATATCAGAACCTCATCCAGCAATATCCGGACAGCCGCATGGCCAAGGAGACGGCCTACATCCTGGCCCAGACCCTGCGCAAGCTGGGCAACTTTGAAAAGGCCTTCCAGATCGTGGACTACCTCGACAAGCGCTGGCCGCTTTTCTACATGGAGACCCCCTACTTCCTGAAGCTCGCGGCCGAGATCGAAGAGAAAGTGGGCAAGCTGGCCATGGCCAAGGACCACTACTGGACCTACTACAACCTGAGCCCGGACAACGAGTTCGCAGACATCACCCTGGTGCGCATCGGCGACATTTACCTGCGCCAGGACAAGCGCGCCGCGGCCAAGGAAGTGTACCAGAAGACCGTGCACGACTTTCCCAACCGCGAGGGCGGGCTGGCCGCCCGCATGCGCCTGGCCGAGGAAGGCATCTACGACGACCCCACCATGGCCGAAATGGGCGGGGTGTTCGGCAGGCCCGACTCGCTCAAGCCCAACGAGACTTACGAACTCATCATAACCAAGCATCCCCAGAGCCCGCTGGCGCCCCTGGCCCAGATCAAGCTCGGCATGTGGCAATTCCACACCAAGGCCTACCTTGAGGCCATGAACACCGCCAGCTCGTTTCTGGAAAAATACCCCCAGAGCCCGCTCATTGGAAAGGCCAAGGAACTGGGCTTCCAGGCTTTTCTCCAGTCGCTGCCCGGCCTGGTGCAAGACGGAAACTACGCCCGCGTGCTCCAGCTTTACGACACCTCGCCTTTTGTGAAAGAAAACCTGAACAAGCTCGGGGACGAGGCCCAGATGGCCGTCGCCGTCAGCGCCTGGAAGCGCGGTCAGCCGGACCGCGCGCTCAAGCTGGCCGGGCGTTTCCTGGGCAAGAAGCAGGTGCCCAAGTACTCTGAAATGGCGCTGGACCTGGCCATGAATATCTTCGTGGAACGCAAGGAATGGAAACGCATCTCCGATCTGACCACCAGGGCCAACAGCGCATGGAAACTCTCGCCCCGGCAGAAGACCCAGTTCGAAAACGCCCGGGCCATGGCCCTGGAGAACCAGGGCGAGACGGAAAAGAGTCTGCCCCTGTGGACGCGCATTGCCGCCGACACCAACGCGGATCCCGCCACGCGCGCCTACGCCACCTATGCCCTGGCCAAGGACGCCGCGCGCAAACAGGACATGCACCGCCTCTTCGCCCTGTCGCAGGAGGCCTTGGCGCAGCTGCTGGCCGCAGGCGGAGACAAGGACAAGATCAAGGACTGCCTGCTCATGGCCGTCACCGCCACGGAGCGCTCCGGCCGGTTCAACGAAACGGTCAAGTGGGGCAAGGAGTTCGACCGCATCATTCCGGTAAGCGACCCCGACTGGGCCCCGGTGCGCCTGCGCCTGGCGGACATCTACCGCCGGGGCAACCAGATTGGCGAGTGGAAGACCATGCTTGAGGACATCGTGAAGAAGAAGCCGAACACCGTCTACTCGCGCATGGCCAGCCAGGCTTTGGAGAGCAACGCCCTGGACCAGCGCCTTCAGAACTATCTCAAGGCTCCGCAGATGTAGCCGCCAAGGAGGCCCCCATGCCCATGCCGCATGTTGAAAGCCACGACCGCCAGCCTGTGGTTGCCGGACAATTCTATACCAACGATCCCGAGGCACTGCGCGAAGAGGTTCTGGGCTACCTGTCACAGGCCCAGCCCAAAAGCCAGGACCACACCATTCTGGCCATGGCCCCGCACGCGGGCTACTATTACTCCGGCGTCATCGCCGGGGCCACGCTAGGCCAGGCCAACCTGGCGCCGACCGTGCTGCTGCTTGGCCCCAACCACACCGGCCTGGGCAAGCCTTTCGCCGTGTGGCCCGATGGCCGCTGGATGTACCCTGGCGGCGCGCTGAACGTGGACACGGAGCTTGCCGCCCTGCTGATGGAGAAGGAGCCCCACCTCGCCCCGGACACCTTGGCCCACCAGCGCGAGCACTCCCTGGAGGTCATGGTGCCCTTCCTGGCGGCCCTGAACCCGGAAACACGCATCGTGCCCGTATGCATCTCCCACCCCGGCCTGGACACGCTGCTCGCCGTTGGCAAGAGCATCGGCCGGGCCCTGCGCGCCTTTGAGCGGCCCGTGAGCATCCTCGTCAGCTCGGACATGAGCCATTTTGTGCACCACGAGCTGGCCAAGCAGCAGGACTCCCAGGCCCTGGACCCGGCCCTGCACCTGGACGCCACGCGCTTTTTTGAAACCGTGCGCGGCAACAACATCAGCATGTGCGGGGTGCTGCCCATGACTGTGGGCATCACCGCTGCCCTGGAGCTTGGCGCGACGCAAAGCGAGATCACGGCCTATGCCACCTCGGGCCAGATCAATGGCGAGATGACCCGCGTGGTGGGGTACGCGGGTCTGCTGGTGAGCTGAACGCTGGCATATATTCTGCATCTTCCTTCGCCGATTCCCTGGTCTCATAACCGACTTTCGAGGAGCGACCATGAATGCGGCGACCCCTGTGCTGACCCCTCAGGAAAGCAGCCTGCTGCGCAGCCTGAACACCCAGATCAATACCATGGAGCGCGAACAACTCCTGCCAATCATCGGGTCGCGCCCGCTGACCCTCGGCTTCGACATTTCCAGCGCATGCAACTGCAACTGCATTTTTTGCCTGGCCGACACGGGGCGCAAGCGCCGCAGCGACCCCACCAGCTTCCGCGACCCTTCGTGGCTGGATAATTTCGAGTCCCTGCTGCCCTTCATCAACCTGGGCATTTTTTCCTCGTACGAGGCGGTGCTGAACCCGCGCTTCGACGAGTTCGTGCTGCGGCTCAACCGCTACCGCACGCCCTTCCAGCTCTTCACCAACGGCAAGGGCGTCACGCCGGAGCTCTCGCGGTTCATGCTGGCCCACGGGCTGGAGAGCATGCACTGCTCCGTGCACGGGGCCAAGCCCGACACCTACGAGGCCATCATGCAGGGCAACACGTTCTCGCAGACCCTGGAGAACCTCATGGCCCTGAAGCACAACGCAGCGAAGCTGAACCCCCGGTTCACCCTGGTGCTGGTGTTCTGCGCCATGCGCCGCAACATCGGCGAGCTCATGGACTATGTGGACATCGCCCGGCGCGTGGGCGCGCGCGTCATCCAGGTCAACTACCTGCTGGTGACCAAGGAGGACTCCGGCCTGGACGACGAGGCCATGTGCTTCCACCCCCTGCTGTACGACAAAGTCGTCAACGCGGCCAAGCAGAAGGCCGCGGCGCAAGGCATCATCCTGAACCATCAGCCGTTCTTCAGCACGCACAAGCCCGGAGAATCGCAACCCTGCTACAAGCCGTGGATGAATTTGAGCGTACGCGGCGGTGGCGAGGTCAACGTCTGCTGCGGCGGCTCGCCCGTGGTGGGCAACATGTTCGGCGCGGACTTCTTCACCCTGTGGAACAGCGAAAAGTTCCAGCAGTTCCGCCGCACGGTCAACAGCGCGCATCCGCCCGCCGCCTGCAAGTCATGCAGCCGCGGACGCGAGAACCCCTGGTACGTGGGCGCGCACCTGACCTACATGAACGGCTGGGAAGCGCCGCGCATCCAGGCCCGGCTCGACGCCCTGGGAATCAGTGCGCCGGAGCAGCTGGCGCTGGGGCTCGACGGCTCGCAGGCCGCAGCCTGACCTCCCACCCACGGCACCACGCTGACGCGACGCAAGGCCGCCGCGCTGGGAATTCCCCCGGCGCGGCGGCCTTGAAACGAAGAAAGGCGCCCAGTCTCCCGGACGCCTTCCCCAAAGAAGAATGAGCCGTCGGTCTACCATCCCCTGGCGGACCCGACCCGGACCATGCGGCCAAAGAGCTTGGCGCGCTGGCCCTCCGGCCGCGCACCCGCATCCACCCGCTCGCAGGACAGGGGGATGTCGCCGTCCAGGGTGGCGCGCAAGTTCCCCACGCATTCTATGACCTTGGCGGACCGGTTGCCGCGCAGAACGTTGCGCAAAAACTCGTGGGGCTCGCGCATGGTGCCGCGCACCTCGGACTTGGGTTCCACGCTCATGCGCACGTGCAGGTTGCCGCCGTCCATGGCCAGCCCGGTGAGGCTCACCCGCTCGACCAGCCGCGAATCGCCTTCAAGAGTGCCGTAGAGGGTGTCGCCCCCGGGCTTAAGGGAAAGCAGCGGCAGCGACAAATTGCTGTCGGTCTCCAGCCGCCAGAGGCCGGACAGGCGCTCCAGGATGGCGGTGCGCTCGTCCACCTGGGGGCGCTGCCGTGGCGCCTGGGCCTGGGGCAGCGGCATCTTGGGATCCACGCTGGCCACCTGGCCCACGCTTCCCTGCGGCAGCTTCGGGGCCTGCTTCTGGGCCTGCTCCGCCCTTTGCCGCGCCAACGACAATTCGGCCCGCTCCTGCTCCAGCTTGCGGCGCTCCGACTCCAGAACGGCAAGCTGCTCCTTGAGCCGTTTCTCCTGTGGAGCTTGCGAGTCCCGGAGCTTCTGGGCTTCCGCCTGGTCCATCTGCTGCCTGCGGCGCTCCAGCTCCGCCTTCTCCTTCTCCACCTGCCTTTTTTCGGCCTCCAGCCCGGCGATGTATTCCTTGAGCCGCTGGTCCTGCAGCCGCTGCTGTTGCGTCGTCTGCGCGGACGAAACCTGGCTGGCGGCCTGGGCCGCAACCCCCATGGGCACCCCCCCGGCGAGGTAGAAATATCCGGCGATGGACGAGGACTCCCAGGGCACCTGCTTTTTCTTCGTCTCGCCCATGACGCCGATGCGCACGCGCTTGAACAGCTCCTCGATGGGGATGCCCGGGGTGGTCATGTTCTGCAGCAGATACTTGGTGTACAGGCCGTTGGTGCCGCCGCCGTCGGAGGCCACGGAGTTGGGCGCCGTGGCGTAGGCCACGATGGACCCGGTGGGCGCGTCCATGCGCGCCAGGCCCTGCTCCACGGAGCGGAAGCTGCGCGTGAAGGGATTGTTGCGGCAGGCGTCGAGGATGACGATGTTGAGCTCGTTGCCCGCGTCCTCCATCTTGCCCAGCACGCGGCCGGCGTCCACGCATTCGTACTTGGCGTCCGACTCGCTGGACAGGCGCGAGCCGATGGGCACCAGATAGTTCACGCCCTGCACCTGGACGCCGTGCCCGGCGTAATAGAAAAGACCAACCCCGCCGCGCTTGAGCCTGAGCCCGAACTCGCGGATGGCGTCCTCGATGTCGCGCAGCTTGGCGTCGGTCCTCAGCTGGACGTCGAAGCCCAGGCGTTGCAGGGCGCGGGCCACGTCGCGGGCGTCGTTGGCGGGGTTCTTCAGGGGTTTGTCCGCGTAGGCCGAATTGCCGATGACCAAGGCGTAGCGCCCGCCAGTGTCGGCCAGGGCCGGGGCGGTGAGCAAAAATAGCGCACACAGCGCAGTTCCGAGTCCTCGCAAAAGGCGCATGGCGTTCCCCCGTAAAGCGTATGGTCGCAGTTCAAACACTCATAGCGGAGCTGCCGGCTTCTGGCAATTGCTTAAAACGCAGGGGCTTGCCGTATGGCTGGACAGGTGCGGCCTCATGCGGGTACGAACCGTATGCGCAATGCCCAGGCCAGCCCGGCCCCGCGGCTGATCCAACGGATGCAAGGACGGAGCCAAGGAAGTGATCGGCAAATACCTCCAGAAGTGGTTCGCAAAGAAGCACAAACCGCGCTTCTCCGGCCTGGAAATCCTGAAGTACATCGGTCCCGGCCTGCTGGTCACCGTAGGCTTCATCGATCCCGGCAACTGGGCCGCCAACGTGGCCGCGGGCGCGGGGTTCGGCTACAATCTCCTGTGGATGGTGAGCCTGGCCACGCTCATGCTCATTGTGCTGCAGCACAACGCCGCACACCTGGGCATCGCCACGGGCCTGTGCCTTTCCGAGGCGGCGGTTGAGCACATGCGCCCAGCCCTGGCGCGGTTTCTACTCACCTCGGCCATGCTTGCCGCCGTGGCCACCGCCCTTGCCGAGCTTCTGGGCGCGGCCATCGCGCTGAACATGCTCTTCAAGCTGCCCATCTGGGCCGGCACACTGCTGACAACCGCCTTTGTGGCCTGGATGCTCTACTCCAACGCCTACCGGCGCATTGAAAAGGTCATCATCAGCTTCGTCTCGCTCATCGGCCTGTCCTTCATCTACGAACTGACCCTGGTGGAGATTCCCTGGCGCGTCGCCGCCGCCAGCTGGGTCACCCCAAGCCTTCCCCACGGGTCCATCCCCATCATCATGAGCGTGCTGGGTGCGGTGGTCATGCCGCACAATCTCTTCCTGCACTCAGAGGTCATCCAGAGCCGCCAGTGGAATCTCAAGGACAAGGACACCATCCGCCACCAACTGCGCTTCGAGTTCGCGGACACCCTCCTGTCCATGCTCGTGGGCTGGGGCATCAACAGCGCCATGATCCTGGTGGCCGCGGCCACGTTCTTTTCCCAGGGCATTCCCGTGGACGCCCTGGAACAGGCCCAGGCCATGCTCCGGCCCATTCTGGGCGACTCCGCCGCGACGGTCTTCGCCCTGGCGCTCCTCATGGCGGGCCTGTCCTCCAGCGTTACGGCCGGCATGGCCGGAGGCAGCATTTTCGCGGGCATCTTTTCCGAACCCTTTGACATAAAAGACGCGCACAGCAGGCTCGGCGTGGGGCTCACCCTGGTCCCTGCGGCGGTATGCATCCTGTTCATCAGCACCCCGTTCCAGGGCCTGGTCGTGTCGCAAATCTTATTGAGCATCCAGCTCCCGCTGACCATCTTTCTGCAATTCCGGCTCACGGCCTCGCGCGCGGTCATGGGCGAATTCGTCAACACCCCCTGGCACAACTTCGTGCTGGCGACCATCAGCCTGGTCGTGGTAGGGCTCAACATGATGCTCTTGTGGGACACATTCTTTGGCGGCGGCGCAGCCTAAGGGAGCAATCTCAGCGCAGGTGGAGACAATGCCGGACAACTTTCCCTATGAAGTGACGGAGTACACGGCCCAGGGTTCGCGGCCCGTGGCCATCGAGGCCATCCGCGAGGTGCCGCTGACCATTTTTCTGAATGGCCGGGAGGTGGTGACCCTTCTGTGCACCGGCAAATATCCCCGGCACCTGGCCGTGGGTTTCCTCAAGTCCGATGCGCTGCTTTCCGACCCGTCGCAGCTGCTGGACGTGGATGTGCGCGACGAAGACGGCCGCATCACGGCCAAGGTCACCGTAAGCCACGACCCCTTTGCCGAAGGGCGCACCATCCAGCGCTCCATCACCAGCGGCTGCGGCAAGGGCACGAACTTCGACCGCAACGTGGCCACCATCTCCAAGCGCCGCGTGACCTCCGGCCTGCGCGTGACGCCCGCGCAGATACTGGCCCTGGCCGGGGAGCTGAAGCACCGCAGTACGCTGTACGGCCGCACGCGCGGCTGCCACAACTCCTCTTTGTGCACCCCGCAGGAAATGCTGCTCTTCCGGGAGGACATCGGGCGGCACAACGCCATCGACATGATCGTGGGGGAGTGTTTTCTCTCCGGCGTGCGCACGGAGGACAAGATGATCGTGTCCACGGGCCGGGTGGCCTCGGAGATTCTGCTCAAGACCGTGCGCATCGGGGTGTCGGTGCTGGCCTCCACCGCCGTGGCCACCAGCTTCTCCGTGGAGCTGGCGCGCACCATCGGCATGACGCTCATCGGCAACATCAAGGCCGACAGCTTCTGGGTCTACAACGATCCGGGACGCATCATCGCCGGCTAGCCAGACGCGAACCGGCGCTCACTGGGGGGCGGGCTCCGACGTGGAGGCCTGCTGCACCAGCCCGCGCAGCCACTCCGCAACCATGCGCGCGGCCTCTCGCGGCACGCCCATGTGGTCGGCGGGAACTTCCTCGTAGCGGCTTTCCGGGTGGCTGGGGGCCTTGCTGTAGGCGTAGTAACGGCCCAGATGCACCAGCGGGTCGCGCAGGCCCGCCACCCACAACAGCGGCAGGGGCTCTTTGAGGGCCTCGCAGGACTTCGGCATCACCGCGGCCCCGTCCGGGTCGTTGAAGCTCAAATACACTTCCGCCGTGGTGGAAAGGTCGTAGTCCTTGTCCTGGTTGAAATCCATGAACAGGGAGCGGGACTGGCCGCCAGCGGCGGTGAGCATGGAGCGCGCCTTGCGCACATCGGGCAGGAAGACCTCGCGGTGGCGGTCCGGGTCGTGGGAGGGCGCCAGGGCGGCGATGGCGAAGATGCCGGGGCGGCTGGCGGCATAGCCCAAGGCGGCGTTGGCCCCAAGCCCGTGTCCCACCAGGGCCACCTTGGTGCAGCCTTGAATGCGCAGTTCCTGCACCTCCAGGCCTATTTCCACCAGGGCCTGCTGGTACGTGGCGTCAAAGCCGCGCTTCCGCGACCAGGGCAGGTCCGGGATGACCACCTGAAAACCCACGTTGCGCAGAAGCCGCGAAAGATCGGCCAGATACTTGTCCGGTGCGCCGTTCTTGTCGTGCAGCAGCACCACGCCGAGACGCTCCGCAGCATGGGCCGGGCGGACAGGACCAAACGCCCAAAAAACAGAAAGCGCAAGGAGCGCAAGGCAAAGAGATGAAGCCAAGGACTGACGCGGCATGATCACTCCGGCGACCAGGGGGGGTGACGAGACGGAGACTCACCTCATCATGGCGGGAATATAGCCCGCCGGCAGTGCGATGGCAACAGGTAAGATGCTGGGGGATTATGCGCCGCAGCGCGCCTCGAACTGGCGCAGGCGCTCGGCATAAGGCGGAAAGCCGAAAAAGGCCGAGCCGGAGACCAGCACGTCCGCCCCGGCGGCGACAAGCTCGGCGCAATTGTCCAGGGTCACGCCGCCGTCCACCTGGATGAGGGTCTTGGCCCCGGCCTGGGTGATCATGGCCTTGAGCTCGCGCACCTTGTCCAGGCAGAAGGGGATGAACTTCTGGCCGCCGAAGCCGGGGTTCACGCTCATGATGAGCACCATGGAAAGCTGCGGCAGCAGGTAGCGCACCACCTCCAGCGGAGTGGCCGGATTGAGGGCCACGGCGGGCTTGCACCCGGCCTGGGCGATGGCCGCGCAGGTGCGCTCCAGGTGGTTGGTGGCCTCTGCGTGCACGCAGATGAGGTCGGCCCCGGCCTTGGCGAAGTCATCGATGAACCGGCCTGGCTCGTCGATCATCAGGTGGCAGTCGAAGAAAAGCTTGCTGGTTTTGCGCATGGCCGCGATGACCGGCGGACCGAAGGTGATGTTGGGCACGAAGCTCCCGTCCATGATGTCCAGGTGCGCCCATTTGACCCCAGCGGCCTCAAGGGCGGCCAACTCGTCGGCCAGGCGGGCGAAATCTGCGGAAAGCAGCGAGGGCGAGAGGATCATGGCGGGCTCCTTTGGTCCGTGGGGAACGTGCGGCGGGCTACTCGGGCGCGTCGCCCATCTGGAAGTCCACCTTGATCTTGAACAGCTTGCTGGCCGGCAGATTCATGATGGCGACGCCGGTCTTGGCCGTAATGTCCGCCAGCACGGCCTCAATGGCCTCGGTGGAGGGCGCGATGAGGGCGAACCAGACGTTGAACGTGTGCGCACGCAGGTAGTTGTGCGTCACGCCGGGGTGCTTGTTCACCTCGGCGATGAAGAGGTCCAGCTTGTCCTGGGGCACCTCGGCCCCGCAGAGGGTGCTCTTCCAGCCCAGCTCGCGCGAGCCGAAGTTGGCCCCCATGCGGCGGATGACGCCCTCGCCCTTCAGCCTGCGCACGCGGGCCAGCACCTCGGCCTCGGTGAGGCCCACAGCCTGGCCCACCACCGCATACGGGCGCGGGTCCACGGGAAAGCCCGACTGGATGATGTCCAGAATCTCTTTGTCGTAATCGTCCATGGCTACTCCTGGCCCTGCTTGGCCGCCTTGGCCAGCTTCGCCGGCGTGTACGAGCACAGGGGCTCCTCGCGCAGGTAGTGGCCGCGCATGGTGGCCGCGCGCGCGCGGCAACCGCCGCAGACCTTCTCGTATTCGCACACGCCGCACTTGCCCTCGTACACCTTGGGGTTGCGCAGGTTCAAAAACTCCGGGCTGCTGCGCCAAATCTCCGGGAAGGGCGTCTTGCGCACGTCGCCGCAGTGGAGGTCCAGGTAGCCGCAGGGCTGCACGATGCCCGAGTGGGAGATAAAGCAAAAGCCCACGCCGCCCAGGCAGCCGCGGCTCACGGCGTCGAGTCCGAAGGTCTCGAAGTTCACCGGAATGCCCTCCGCCTTGGCCCGCTGACGCAGAATGCGGTGGTAGTGGGGGGCGCAGGTGGCCTTGAGCTGCATGTTCGTGGTCTTGCGGAAGTCGTAGAACCAGTTGAGCACTTCCTCGTACTCGCGGTCGCTGATGACCTGGGCGCCCAACTCCGCAGCGCGGCCCGTGGGCACGAGCAGGAAGATGTGCCAGGCGCTGGCGCCAAGGTTCTCCGCCAGGTGGAAGATCTCCTTGAACTGGTGCAGATTGTCCTTGGTCACCGTGGTGTTGATCTGGAACTCCATGCCCACGGACTTCAAGTGCTCAATGCCCTGCATGGAGGCCGCGAACGCGCCTTTGACGCCGCGGAACTCATCGTGGGCCGCGGCGTTGGGCGCATCGATGGAGATGGAGCAGCGTTCGATGCCGCAGTCCTTGATGCGCCGGGCGTTCTCGGCGGTCAAAAGCGTTCCGTTGGGCGCCATGACGCAACGCAGCCCCTTGGCCTTGGCGTAGGGGATGAGCTCGAAGATGTCGTGGCGCATGAAGGGCTCGCCGCCCGTAAAGATGATGATGGGGCTGCCGGTGGCCGGGAAGGTGTCGATGAGGGCCTTGGCTTCCTCGGTGGAGAGCTCGCCCTCGTAGGGCTCCGGGTGCGCCTCGGCCCGGCAGTGCTTGCAGGCCAGGTTGCACGAGCGCGTGACCTCCCAGGCGATGAGCCGCAAGGGGGGCATGCCGTCCACGCCCTGCCCGATGGCGTGCTCGCCGGGGTGCTTGTCGATTCTGCCCGGGTGTCCGCCCGGGTGTCCGCCAGGGTGTCCGGGGCGAACGCCCCCGGGATGTGCTTTCGAATGATCGTGCATGCGGTTCGCCTATTGGTTCAGCCTATTTGTTCAGCCAAAGAAGCGCGTCCTCGGTGAAATACGTGAGGATGATGTCCGCCCCGGCGCGCTTGAAGCCGGTCAGCATCTCCAGCACCGTGCGCTGCTCGTCTATCCAGCCGTTCTGGGCGGCGGCCTTGACCATGCTGTACTCGCCGCTGACGTTGTAGGCGGCGATGGGCGTGTCGAAGGTGTCGCGCAACTGGCGGATGATGTCGAGGTACGGCATGCCGGGCTTGACCATGAGGATGTCCGCGCCCTCGTCCAGGTCGGCGGCGGCTTCGCGCAGGGCCTCGCGGCTGTTGGCCGGGTCCATCTGGTGCGTCTTGCGGTCGCCGAACTTGGGCGTGCTCTCCGCCGCCTCGCGGAACGGTCCGTAGAAGGCGGAGGCGTACTTCACGGCGTAGCTCATGATGGGCGTGGAGGTGAAGCCGTTGTCGTCGAGCGTCTCGCGCAGGGCCAGAATGCGCCCGTCCATCATGTCGCTGGGAGCCACCATGTCGGCCCCGGCGCGCACGTGCGACAGCGCGGACTGCGCCAGCAGCTCCAGGGTGGGGTCGTTCAAAATCTCGCCACCCTTCTGCACAATGCCGCAATGGCCGTGGGAGGTATATTCGCACAGGCAGACATCGGTGATGACCACAAGTTCCGGGAAGCGATCCTTCAAGCGGCGCACGGCCTCCTGCACGATGCCTTCGTCGGCGTAGGCCTGGGAGCCCAGTTCGTCCTTTTCCTTGGGAATGCCGAAGAGCAGCACGCTCGTCAGGCCGTTTCTCACGGCCGCAGCCACGCTCTTCTCCAACTCGGCCAGGGAGAGCTGGAACTGGCCGGGCATGGAGCCGATGGGCTTTTTGAAGGACGTGTCGTCGGTCTCGACCACGAAATACGGCATGACCAAGTCAGCCGGGCGGATCTCGGTCTCGCGCACCATGGCGCGGATGCCGGGGCTCATGCGCAGCCTGCGCCCCCGGTAGAAGTCGGAATCGAGCATGATGCCTCTCCTTGTTGGACAACCGCGTTGCCCGCCCTGGGCGGCTTGCCGGGGCGCGGAGCAAAGAAAAATGCGGAGCCCCCAGCGGAGGCTCCGCGTGATGGCTAATCTTTCTTGATCTCTTCGTCCGTAAGGTAGCAGGCCGGGTCCTGGGCCCAGATGTCGCCGTAGAAGGCCTCGGCCCGGGCGCGGAAGTTGCCGCCGCAAATGTTCAGGAACTTGCATTCGGCGCAGCGGCCCTTCACGTAGGGCTTCTTGTCCTTCAGCTTGTGCAGCAGCTCGATGTTCGGATCGTCCCAGATCTGGGAGAACGGACGCTCCAGCACGTTGCCGAAGACATGCTGGCGCCAGAACTGGTCGGCGTGGACCTTGCCGTCCCAGGAAATGCAGCCGATGCCGCGGCCGGTGCTGTTGCCTTCGTTCATCTGCAACAGCTCCATGACGTCGGCGGCGCGCTTGGGGTCTTCCTTCAGCAGGCGGTAGTAAACATGGGGGCCGTCGGCGTGGTTGTCCACGGTGAGGACCTCCTTGGGGCGGCCTTCGTCGAAGAGCGCGCGCGTCTCGTCCATGATGAGGTCGACGATGGCGCGGGTCTCGGCGTGGTCCAGGTCCTCTTTGATGAGCTCCGAGCCGCGGCCGGAGTACACCAAGTGGTAGAAGCAGATGCGCGGCACATCAAGCTCGCGCACGATGCGGAAGATCGTGGGCACTTCGCTCTGGTTGCGCTTGTTGATGGTGAAGCGCAGGCCCACTTTGAGGCCCTCGGCCATGCAGTTTTCCACGCCCTGCAGCGCCTTCTTGAAGGAGCCGGGCACGGCGCGGAACTTGTCGTGGATCTCCTCGCCGCCATCCAGGGAAATACCCACGTAGGACAGGCCGACCTGCTTGAGCTCTCTCGCCTTCTCTTTGGTGATGAGGGTGCCGTTGGTGGAGATGACGGCGCGCATGCCCTTGCTGGTGGCGTAGCTGGCCAGCTCGACCAGATCCTGGCGCACCAGGGGCTCGCCGCCGGAAAACAGCATCACCGGCGCGCCGTAGGCGGCCAGATCGTCGATCATGGTCTTGGCCTGGTCGGTATTGATGATGTCGGTGCCCTCAGGGTCCACTGCCTGGGCATAGCAGTGCACGCACTTGAGGTTGCAGCGCTTGGTCATGTTCCAGACAACCACGGGCTTCTTGTCCGCCGAGAACTGAAGCAGGTGCGAGGGCAGCTGGCCGGACTGGCGGTTGTAGCGCAGGGCGTCGGATGCCTCGACAGCGCCGCAATAAAGTTTGGATATGCCGATCATGAAAACCTCTTTTCTTGATAGCGTTTGGTGTCGCGGACGCTTTCGTAGCACAAACGGGGCTGGGCGCAAAGCCGAAAAAAAGGGCGGTGGCGCCGCCCTAGATAGGAACAATTCTTGCCGTTGTAAACGGGTCAGGTGCGGGAAACATCCAGGCGCACCTCCACGCGGCGGTTGCGCTGCTTGTTGGCCGGGCTGGTGTTGGGCACCAGGGGCCGCGTCTCGCCAAAGCCCTCGGTTCGCAAAAGCTCCGCCGCAATGGCGCCCCGCTCCACCAGATAGGCCTTCACCGAGGCCGCCCGGCGTTCGCTGAGCTTCTGGTTGTACTCCTTGGTGTGGTCCGAATCCGCGTGGCCGGAGATGAGCACCTTGCGGCCCTTCAAGGCGTCGGCCTTCAAGGCCTTGGCCAGCTCGTCCAGCAGCGGGTACGAGGACTCGCGGATGCGCGAGGAGTCCACGTCGAATTCGACCTTGAGCTTGACGCTGTCGCCGGGCTTGGGGCCTTTCTTGCCCTTTGCGCCCTCGCCCGTGTTCATCAGCCCGGCCACCATGTCGCGCGAGCGGCCAGACCCACCGTCGGCATAGCCGGGGCTTGCGCCGCTGGCCACAAGGCCCCTGGTCATGGCCGGGGCGGTGTCGGCGAAGCCGAGTTCCTCGTCCGAGGGCGGCAGCCACGACTTCAGCGGCACGGCCATGTCGTGGGCGATGGAGGCGATGGCCTCGGCTATGGGCGAATCAGACAGGCGTGTCTCCAGGCTGAAGATGATCCAGTCCTGGGTGAGCTTGGCGTTGACCCGCGCGCTTTGGTCCATGGAAACAAGCAGGGCGCCGGTCTTGGTCTCGTAAATGCGCACCTGCACGGTGATGGCCGAGCTGTCGACGCTGCCGCCGGTGTACAGGTAGGGGATGATGCCCACCACGACCAGATCCGCCCCGGCGGTGCGGGCCACGCTCACGGCCTGCTCCGGCCCCCGGTAGACCAACTGCGGGTCGTAGGCCAGGGTCTGGAAGACCTCCTCACCAGTCCAGGTCTGATGGAAGATGCGCGTCATCTCGCGCCCCACAAGCATGTGGTTCTCCATCTTTTGGGCCACCCAGAAGGGGTACATCAGCACCTGCGGCGAATCGTACAGCCGGCTCTTGGGCCGCACGTTCATGGCCAGCTTCGACTTGTCCACCCGGGCATCCACGTAGACCTTGGACTGCTGGGTGACGGAAGGATCGACGTGGGCGCAGCCGGAAAAGGCCAGGGCGGCAAGGGCCACCAGGATCAGGGCGCGGAACATTCGTTTCATGGGCAACTCTCGCTGTTTTGAGGCCACTGCCGACGCGCGACAAAACATCGACGCGCGCGCGGTTCTTGCCGCTGCTGAAGCAAGATGCGTACCGAAAGGCACAAAAGAGGCCGACGCGCGGAAGTTACTGCAGCAGGCGGGTGGGAGCGGGCACCTGGCCCATGACGCGCAGGAGCTGCTCGCGTGATTGGACGAGGCCCTTGCGCAACTGCTGACGCTTGCCGGAATCGAGCCGGCGGAATTCCGGGGTTTCGGCCAAGCTGGCCAGACGGCCCATTTCCTCGTGCACGGCGTCGATGCGGGCCAGAAGCTTGCGCTCCGGCGGGCACACGCGGCGGGCGGCCTCGGCCAAGGCGCGCACCTCCCGGGCAAGGCGCAAGATGCCTCCGGGATTCTGCTCCTTGGCCGCCCTGCGGGCGGAGCACAAGGCGCGCCATTTGCGTTGGAGCCAGTGCAGCATGGGCTTGTCCTCGCTCACAAAACGCCTCGTCATCCGGGCTGGGCCATGCCCTGCAAAAGCCCCAGCACGGCGGCCAGCATCAGCAGAATGGGCACCAGCACGGCGAACATGGCCATGGAAAGGCGCGTGCGGTGGGCCGCCTTGAGGCCGATGATGGTGAGGCCGATGCTCCAAACCCCGCCCAGAAGCGGGCCGAAGCCGGGAATGATGCCCAGCAGCAGCGGCGCAGCGGAGTAGCACAACACCCGGAAGGTGGCCTCGGCCCCGGCCTCGCCGGAGCGCACCAGACGCAGCAGCAGGTGGATGATGCCCGTCATGAGCATGAGCCGGAACACCAGCAGCAGCGGGTAGACGAGCAGCAGCAGCAGCACCGGGGCCGCGCCAGCCATGCCCAGGCCCAGGTCCATGAGCTCCGCGCTGCCCAAATATTGGGCGGCGGCGCCAAAGCCCAGCAAGCTCCAGACGTACTGGCAAACCACCATGAACTCAGCCAGCAGCAGGTGAAAGGCCAGGGGCTTGCCCATGCCCCCGGTGACCGGCATGGAACGGAAAAATGCTGTCGGGCCGGTGAGCGCCTGCCGGATGGTGCCCCACAGGCCGGGGAAAAAGCCGAAGCGCGGCAAATCTTCAAAAGGCACGGGCGAACCCGCGCCCTTGTTCCCGCCCGGCGGGAGCCAGGCCCCGGTGTCCGCGTTGGCTGCGGCGGGCTGCTGGTCCGGCGTGGAAGGCGGAGCCGCGGGCGGCGCAGGCGCGGCGGCTTCGTCCGCCCGGGGAGCCGGCTGCCCTTGCAGGCGCTTCCAGGCCTCGGCCGCGGCGGCGCGCTGGGCGGCCATGGGATCGGGCTGGCTGGCCGAAAGATCCTGGCCGCCGGAAAAAACTCCCGTGGTGCTCAGCGGGGCGGCCGGGCCAGCGCCAGCGGGTGGCGGCGCGGACGCGGAAGCATCCGGCGAAAGGGACTCCACATCATCCACCACGCGAAAGCGGAACTTGTGCGAGCACTTGGGACAGGTCGCCATCTGAGCGCGCGAAGGTATCTTGGCTTCGTCAATCTCCCGGCCAAAGCCGCACATGGGGCAGAGAATCCGCATCCGTGGTCCTTATGAAAGCAAAGGTTGTTGACGCTGAGCCAGTCTAGTCGGTTCGCGCCAGGGAATCAAGGGCCCGCGCCGGGCGCGCGGCGGGCCTTTTCGTCAGGCCAGTTCCGGCGGCAGCAGCAGTCCACGGGGGCGCTCTGCCCGGCGCGAGGCCAGCAGCCCGCGCGGCACGCTGGGGTACTCGGCGCTCAGAGCGTGGCGCACCCGCCCCGCCCCGGCGGCGTCGAAACCCTCCAGTTTGCGGCGCAGCTCGGCCTCGTCCTTGCGCAGACGGCTCAGGTGCTCGATCTCCACATCCAAGGCCAGGGCCTGCCCGCCGCAGATGCCGGTGAGCCGCTCGTGCACGGGGTTGAAGTAGGACAGCCCCTTCACGCGGCGGAACAACCGCAGCTGGATGTCCGGCCAGAGACCGAAGCCCGCCAGGGCGCGGCGCTGGTCGGGATAGGGCGTGACGCGCGGAAAGTGCCAGCCGCCCACCTCGGCCACGGCGCACAGGCGCGGCAGGGCCGCCCAGCCTTCCGGGCTCAGGCGCTCGTCCGCGTCCAGACAGCAGATGAAATCGCCGCCGCACCCTTCCAGCATGGCGTTGCGTTGGGCCGAAAAGTCGTTTTCCAGCCGCCGGGCGGATTGGCGCACCGGCAGATGGGCGGGCACGACAATGTCCGGCACGACATCGGCGTCCCACACCAGCACCAGCTCGTGCAGCCAGGCCGGGAATTGGGCGAAGAATTCCGGCAGGGCGGGCTCCGTAGGCGCGAGTATGGCCGCTGCGGAAAGCCGGGGCGCGGGCGCTTGCTGCGGCAGCGCAAGCAGGCGCGACCGCGTGAGCAGCAGCTCAAGGGACCGCAGCCGGGCCTTGGCGGCGGGCGGCAGCTCCGGGTTGGGCAGGACGAAAACGTTCTCCAGGTCCACTCCCGCCCGGTCCAGCAAGAGCAGCACCGCCCAGGGCGAAGCGTCCAGGGCCAGCCGGGCCGAACTGCCGGAAGATTCCGCCCGCCGCCACCAGCCAAGCCGCCCCGCGCTTTTGAGGCCGCGCGCCAGGCCCAGGTCCTGCTCGCAAACGACGACCGTTCCAGCGGGGAGCGATGCGGCCAGGGCCTCGGCCAGAGCTCCGGCGCCCAGCCCCAGCAGCACAAGCCCGGCCTTGCCGGAACGCGTGAAGGCCGCGCGGCAGCGCTCCGCCAGGCGCGCCGCCTGGGCAGGCTCAGGCGGCGCGGGAATCTCCACAGGCTCAGCGGCCTTGAAATCAAAGGCCAACACCTCGGCGGCGTAGTCGAACAGCATGTCCGCAGCCATCAGTCCACCGTGACGCCTTTGCGCGCCAACAAATCCAGGTACATGCCGCCCAGGTGCGCGGCCAGGTCCTGCGCGCGGAACAGCCGCGCCGCCTTGGCGCGCCCGGCAAGGCCCATGCCGCGCGCCTCCCGCGGGTGCTCGAACAACCAGCGCACGGCCTGGGCGTAGTCCTCTGCGGTTTCGGCGACCAGCCCGGTAACGCCGTGGTCCACCAGTTCCAACTGGGCGTTGTCCCGGTCGCCCAGGCTGGGGTGCGTCACCACGGGCAAGCCGCAGGCCATGGCCTCGGCGATGACCAGCCCAAAGCTCTCGCCCGCGTCGTTGGCGTGGGCCAGGGCCGACAGACCGCCATAGAACGCGGCCAGCTCCACGTCCGTGGTCAGAGGCGGCAAAAATTCAACGCAGGCTTCGAGGCCGTGCTGGCGCACGAACGTCTCGGCCTCCGGAATGCCGCCCACGATGCGGCAGCGAAAGCCCGGCACGGCGCGGGCCAGAAGCGGCAAAATGTCCAGCGCCAGCGCCGACCACTTGCCGGGGTCGGCGCGGGAGATGCGGCCCAGAACGAAGCCGCCAGGAGTGGAACTGTCCGGAGCAGGGCCATCCGGCAAAGCAGCGGCGAAAAAATCCGTGTCCACGGGATTGTACAGCACGCCGTGCGCGGGCCAGTCCACCGCCAGGCCCGTGTGGCGCTGATAGCGCTGCGCACAGAACCGCGAGACGAACAGATGCGTGTCGATGACCGCACCCGAGGGGCTGGCGTCGTGGCGGCCAAAAACATTGGTCTCCACCACGAGGACCGGAGTGCGGGCCGCGTAGTCGCGCACGGGGCGCAAAAAGTCCGGCTCCGCCCAGCCCGCCCGGTGCACGTGGACCACCTGGGGGCGGAAGGCGGCCAAGGCCCGCGCGAGGTCCAAGCCCACGAAAGTGGCGCTGCCGCCCGCCCGGATCTGCGCGGCGCGCGGACCGTCCACCGGGCTGTGCGCGGCGGTTTCGAACCGCGCCGGGTCCAGGTGGCGCAGAAAGAGCTGGGCCACCTTTTCCGTACCGCCCAGGCCAAGGGATTTCAGCACATGGAGCACGCGGATGCGCGCCGGAACCACTGCGCCGGGGGCTGAACTCACTGCGCACCCCCGCAGGCGGCGCCGGTCATTTCAAAGGGCCGCGCCAGCATGGCCGCAATGTCCGCGAGCATCTTCTGGCGCAGCGCGTCCGCGGCGCCCCTGTCGGCCATGGCCATGTCGAGCTGCCGGGTGTGCACCAGCAGATAGCCCAGGATGCGCAGCCGGTCGAGGATGAAGTCGTGGCGGCGGCTCTCGGCCTTGGCGAAAAGGTTGTCACCCCGGATCTTGGTCTGAAAGTCGTACTGCTCCAGGATTTCGCCGATGAGCTCCGCGCGCAGCACCCGGCGGTTCTCATCCGCCGCGCCGCCGCTGAACTTGAAGCCCGCGTAGGAGTCGAACTCGCCCTCGGTGAGCATGGACTCGATGGTGGTGAAGTGGAAGCCAAAGCGCGAATTCAGGCAGGCGTAGCGCTTGGAGACCATGAACACGTTGCGCTCGCTGAACCCCCCGGCGGCGCCCTCGGCCAGCTCCGGGTTCATGGTGGCCTGCAGAAAGATGTTCATCATGCCCGCGTTGCTGGCGGGCGGTGGGCCGGCCCAGGGCACGGCCACAATGCCCGCCCAGATGGCCCGCATGGGCGGACTGACGATGTCGTCCAGGCTGACGAAGCGCTCCGGAATCTCGCGCGCGTAGCCGTCCTCCAGATTGATGACCCACCACTGCATGGGCACCTTGCACACTAGCTGCTTGCTGGCCTTGCTCGCCAGGCCGCTCTTGGAGCCGAAGTTGAACATGTCGCGCACGCTCATTTCATGCGCGTAGCGGGTGATGTCGTGGTACGTGGAGCAAGCCTCGGGCCGGAACTCCGGGGACTCCGGGTCCGTAAGGTTCAGGGGCAGAATGAGCCGCGTGACCTCGCGCAGGGTCTCGAACACCGGGCTGCCCGCCATCACCGGCAGGGCGGGCTCGGCCTGGGCCAGCAGCTCCTCCACCCGGCCCGCGTAAACGCGCCGCCCCAGGGCATCCACAGTGACGACTTCGCCCTCGGCGAAGCGCGTGGCCGCCCCTTGCACATCAAACAATGCCGGCACGCCGAACTCTCGCGCCACATTGGCCAAATGCCCGGTGATGCCGCCCTGCTCCGTCACCAGGGCCGAGGCCCGGGCCAGCAACGTGGCCCAGCGCGGCAGGGCCATGGGCGTCACCAGCACCGCGCCTTCGGGAAAGCGCAGGGCGTCGATCTCCTTTCGGGCCACGAACACCGGCCCGGCGCCAACGCCGCCGCTGGCCGTGGCTCCACCGGCAAAAAGCTCCACCGCGCCCGGAACCGCCCGGCCCGCAGGTGTGGCAACAGCCGCCGCCACCTGCTGGAGCGGGCGGCATTGCAGCAGGAACACCTGCCCGGCCTGGTCCACTGCCCACTCGATGTCCTGGGGGCCGCCGTAGGCCTCCTCCAGCACTCCGGCCAGCCGCGCCAACTCCAGGGCCTGGGCCTCGGTGAGGGAGGCCTCGCCCGCCTGGACCTCGTCCACGGCCTCGCGGCGCAGGCCCTCGCCCAGGTCGGGCACGGTGCGTTCGGTTTTGTGCTTGATGGCTTGCTCGCGCAGGGTCAACCCGCCGCCCGCGCGCTCCACGATGAAAAGATCTGTCGGCGTGGTGCCGTCCACCACCGCCGTGGGCAGGCCCCATACAGAGTTGATGAACACCGAGGCGTCGCGCGGGTCCAGCGGATTGCGCGAGTACATGACGCCGCCCGCACGGGCGTCCACCAGGCGCATGCAGCCCACGCACATGGCCACGTCCTCGTCGCGGATGCCCCGGTTCAGGCGGTAGGTCATGGCGTGCAGGGTGTGCTTGCTGGCCACGATCTCCTTGTAGGCGTCCAGCAGGTTCTCCGGCGGCACGTTGAGCAGGCTCTTGAACTGCCCGGCGAAGGTGGTGCCGGCGGCGTCTTCGCCCAGGGCGCTGCTGCGCAGCGACACGCGCACCGGCCGGCCCTGGCTGCCAGCCTCGGCGCAGAGGCGCGCATAGGCCTCGGTGATGGCCAGGGCCAGCTCCTGGGGCACTGTGGCGCTCATGATGCGCTGCTGGATTTCCGAGGACACGCGGTAGCGGGCGGCGATGGCCTCGGAGGCGTCGCACTGGCTGGACTGCTCGGGCAGGCCCTGCAGGCGCGCGTTGATCTCGGCCTGCAGGTCGCCCGCGGCCATGAAGACCTCGTAGCCCGTGGCGGTAATGACGAAGCCCGCGGGCACAGGCAGGCCGAGGCTGGTGCGCATGTCCGCAAGATTGGCCATCTTGCTGCCGGTCAAATCCGCCGCGTGGCGGTCGATTTCCGCAAAATGCAGCACCAGAGGCGAGGCGTGGCGTTCGGCCCGGCGGGAGAGCATCTCCTCGATGCCGGCCTGGATGGCGGCCAGGCGGGAAAACAGGGCCTCGTAACGCCCCGGCTCAAGCTCGGTCAAGGCGCGCACCAGCTTGAAGACGTTGACGCCCACGGCGGTGGCGCTGGCGCGCACAAAGCTCATGCCGAAAATGGTTTTGCCCTGCAGCGCCTCTTCCAGGTCGCTCATGATCTCAAGGGCCTTGTTGTTGGCCTCCAGCAGGCGCATGAAGGATTGGGAGCGCGCGGCGAAAAGCGCCCGCAACTCGTCGTCGCTGGGGGCGGGCGCGCCGGAGCCGCCAGAGAGGGCCTGCATGATCCGGCTGAAAAACCCAGGTCTGTTACCCATGTCTTTCCAATCGCAGAAAAATTAACCAGAGACAAGCGACAACGGCCACGGGCCGCCCCCCCAGGGCGAGGGAATTCCGCGGCTGGCCGCGCGCCGCCGCAATCCCCCTGAAACCCCTTGCATATCCGCCTTTCAGGAGGTATCGGTGAATACTGGACGGGGGCTCTGCCGCGTCGCGCGGAGCTTCTTTGTCACACACACAGCCACAAGGGTTAGCGGCATGATCGAAAGCTCGGGTTACACGAAGCTGCGCATCAAAATAATCCTGACCACCCTTGGATTCTCGCTCATTCCCCTGTTGATCCTCGGCTACACCATCTATCGCCAGTTCGAATCCGCGCACGTGGGCAAGGTCATTCAGCACTTGAGCCACATCACCGAGAACAAGCGCCGCACCCTCGACCTGTTCCTGAACGAGCGCCTCTCACAGCTCATGACCATTGCCTATACCCACAAGCTGCAATACTTCGTGGAGGACGGCACCCTGGAGCGCGTGTTCACGCTCATGCAGGCGCGCAGCAAATATTACATCGACATCGGCATCATCGACCAGAACGGCGACCACGTGGTCTACACCGGCCCGTACCAAACCATCCGCTCGGCCAACTACAAGGACGAGGACTGGTTCAACCAGGTGCAGGCCAAAGGCTTCTACATCAGCGACGTGTTCCTGGGCCGCCGCAACTATCCCCACTTCATCATCGCCGTGAACCGCCGCGAGGGCGACAAGAACTGGATACTGCGCGCCACCATCGACTCGGACATCTTCGACTCTCTGGTGCAGAGCGACCAGCTGGGCGCCAACGGCGACGCCTTTCTGCTCAACACCGACCACGTGCTGCAATCCCAGCCGCGCTTTGGGCCCAAGTTGCTGGGCCAGCTCAACCTCGGCTCCTTTGCCCGGTTCCCCGGCGTGCGCACAGAAACCATCTCCGTGGACGGCAAGCCCTTCCTGTTCGGCCTCACCTGGCTGGAGAACAAGAACTGGCTGCTGGCCATCCGCGACGACCCCACCGAGGAGCTGATGCCGCTGGCGCACACGCGCTCCCTGGTCTGGGTGATTCTGGCGGGCGGCTTTCTGCTCATCGCCGGGGGCACCATCCTCACCAGCAACACCATCATCGCCCAGCTTGTGCGCACCGAGCACGAGAAATCCGCCCTCAACGCCTCGCTCACCCAGGCCGGCAAGCTGGCCTCGCTGGGCAAAATGGCCGCGGGCGTGGCCCACGAGATCAACAATCCCCTGGCCATCATCAAGGAGAAGGCCGGCTGGATGCGCGACCTTTTGGCCGAGGAGGACATCAAGGCCAGCCCGAACTTCAAGGAGTTCGAGGAGTCCATCGCCAAAATCGAGTACCACGTCACCCGGGCCAAAGACGTGACCCACCGCCTGCTCGGCTTCGCCCGGCGCATGGACCCGGTGCACGACGACGTGAACATCAACGAGGTCATCAGCCAGACCATAACCTTCCTGCAGAACGAGGCGCGCTACCGCGCCATCGAGATCAACACCATTCTGCAAAGCGACCTGCCCTTTGTGGCCAGCGACCCCGCCCAGTTGCAGCAGGTGTTCCTGAACATCATCGACAACGCCATCGACGCCATCGGCAAGGACGGAACCATCACCATCCGCACCATGGCCGTGCATGAACCGGACGAGGTCATCATCACCATCAAGGACTCCGGCCCCGGCATTCCCAAGGAGAAGCTGGACAAGATCTTCGATCCCTTCTTCACCACCAAAAAACTGGGCGAGGGCACGGGGCTCGGGCTCACCATCAGCTTCAGCATCATCCAGAAGCTGGGCGGCCGCCTCAAGGTGGAAAGCGAGGAAGGCCAGGGGGCCGCCTTCATCATCAGCCTGCCGCTAAACAAAAGCTAGCCAGAACAAGCACCAAGGAGCACCAATGGACATCAAGATCCTGCTGGTGGACGACGAGGCGGATTTCGTCGAGACCATAATGAAGCGCTTCCGCATCCGCAAAATGCCCATCAGCACCGCCGCAAGCGGCGCGGAAGCACTCAAGCTGCTGGACGAGCAGGACTTCGACGTGGTCATTCTGGATGTGCGCATGCCTGGCATGAACGGACTGGAGACCCTGCGGCAAATCCGCGCCAAGCGGCCCCTCACCGAGGTCATCATGCTCACCGGGCACGCCTCTCTCGATGCGGGCATGCAGGGCATGAACCTGGGCGCCTACGACTATGTGCTCAAACCGGCGGATTTCGACGACCTGCTGGACAAGGTGCGGCGGGCGGCCGAACGCAAGGCGCTCAATGTCACAGCCAAGGGAAAAGACTAGCTCCACGAGCGGCGCCCTGGAAATGCTTTCCAAGGCCACCGGCGCGCGCATTTGGCAAGAGCACAAAAGGGGGCTCTGGCTGCATTTCCTGGTGCCGCCGGTGCTTGCCGCCCTGGTGGTGGCCGCCACCTTCGCCACCCCGCCCCTGGCCGCTCTTCTGGCCGGGGCGGTGCTGGTTCTGGCGGCCTGCTCCGCCCGCAGGCTCATGGCCAACGTCGCCCAGGCGGAGGACGCCAAGAACGCCCTCAACGCCCAGCTCATCCAGTCGCAGAAGCTGGCCGCCGTGGGCGGGCTCTCCGCGGGCATCGCACACGAGATCAACAACCCCCTCGCCATCATCGCCCAGGAAACGGAATGGGCCACGCACCTGCTCGGCGAGGCGGAAAAAAAAGCCAACGCGGACTTCGTCGAGGTGCGCGATTCCCTGCGCGAGATACGCTCGCAGGTTGACCGCTGCAAGAACATCACCCACAAGCTGCTCGACTTCGCCCGCAAGCGCGAGCCCGTGCTACAGGAAGTGGACGTGGCGCGGCTGGTGGACGACATGGCGCGGCTGGTGGACAAGGAGGCCTCGTACAAGAACGTGACCCTGACGCGCATTCTGCCCGAGGACCTGCCCCGGCTGCGCACCGATGCCCCGCTCTTGCGCCAGGTGGTGCTGAACCTTATGACCAACGCCCTGCACGCGGTGGACACGGGCGGGCGCATTGAGGTAACCGCCAGCGCCGACGACGACTTCATGGACATCCGCGTTGCCGACAACGGCTGCGGCATCCCACAGGAAAACATGGAAAAGATATTCAACCCGTTCTTCACCACCAAGCCGCCCGGCCAGGGCACCGGGCTTGGCCTGTCCATGTGCCACAACCTCGTCACCGGCATGCACGGGCAGATCAGCGTGGAAAGCCAGGTGGGCCAAGGCACAACCTTCACCGTGCGGCTGCCGCGCAAAATCCAGGAACACGCCACATGATCCGCCTCACCACCCATGATGGGCAGCGCCGCGAACTCGCCCCAAGCGGCCAGCTCACCCTGGCCCAATGCATCTTTCTGGCCGGCCTGTGGGACGGCGTGCCCCTGTGCGCGGGCCTGGGCAAATGCGGCCTGTGCCGCGTGCGCTACCTCTCCGCCCCGCCTGCCCCACTGGCGGAGGAAGCCAAACGCCTGGGCCAGGCCGCCCTGGCCGGGGGCTGGCGGCTTTCCTGCCTCCACCCGGCAGAGCCCTGCGACATCGTTCTGCCGGAGCCCAAACGCTCCGCGCGGCCGCAGCGCCAATCCGGAGAGAGCAAAGCACCCGGCGCGCCGCTGACCCTGGCCGTGGATCTGGGCACCACCAGCATCCACTGGGCCGCGCTGGCTGGCGCAACCGTGCTGTCCTCCGGCCAAGCCCTGAACCCGCAGATGGGCCTGGGCAGCGAGGTCATGTCGCGCCTGGGCTTCGCCGCGCGGCCGGACGGAGCCGCGACCCTGGCTGGCCTTGCACGGCAACGCCTGCGCGAACTGGTGCGCGGGGCCGAGGCCAGCCACGGCGAGGCCGTGTCGCGCCTGTGCGTGGCCGGAAACAGCGCCATGACGTATCTTCTGCTCGGCCTGCCCACTGCGGGCCTGGCGCGCGCGCCCTACCGGCTGGACTACGCCGGAGGCGACGACCGCGCCATCGCCGGAGACCTGCCGCCCACGCGCATTCCACCCCTGCTCGCGCCCTTTGTGGGCGCAGACCTGAGCGCGGGCCTGGCGGCGTTGACCTTTGCGGCGCAAGCGCCGGAGTACCCCTTTCTGCTGGCGGACCTGGGCACCAACGGCGAGTTCGTGCTGGCGCTCTCGCCCCAGGAATATTTGCTGGCCAGCGTGCCCATGGGCCCGGCCCTGGAGGGCGTGGGCCTGCGCCATGGCCGCACGGCGGGGCCGGGATCGGTGCGCGCCTTCACCCTCGGCCCGGCGAGGCTGACCCCGGAATATGTGGACCGCCCGCCCCTGCCCGGGGAGGACGGCGGCATCACCGGCGTGGGCTACCTGTCGCTGGTGTCCGCGCTCCTGCGCGCGGGAGTGCTGGACGAATCGGGCCGCTTCGTGGTACCCGCCACGCCCCTGGGAAAGCGGCTGGCAAAGGGCCTGGCCGACGACTGCGGCGAGGCCGTGCTCGAACTCGGCAACGGGCTTGCCCTGCCCGCCTCGGACGTGGAAGAGCTGGTAAAGGTCAAGGCAGCCTTCAACCTCGCCCTGTCACGGCTCCTGGCCGAATCCGGCCTGGGCGCAGGGGCGCTCAAAACAGTGTATCTTGCCGGGGCCATGGGCGAACATGTAAACGCCCGCGACCTCGCCACCTTGGGATTTCTGCCCGAGGTGCTGGCCGCACGCCTGGTGCGCGCGGGCAATACCTCGCTTAAGGGAGCGGGCCTGCTGCTCGCCGACCCGCAGGCCTGGAACTGGGCGCGGACCCTGCCCGGCATGTGCCGGGCGCTCGATCTGACCTCCGACCCGCGCTTCGGCGCTCTGTATATTGAAAGGATGGTGCTGCGTCATGTCGCCTGAACAACTTTTTCCGCGCCAAAGCCGCGACTTTCTGACCCTGCTGGCCGGACTGCCCAAGCACCTGGACGTGGCCATGCCCATGCGCCGCCAGCACCGCCGCGAGCTGCCCGGAGACATCCGCAGGCTCTCGCACCTGCTCACCGACGAGCGCGACGACCTGCGCCGCGACTATCTTTCCGACCCGGCGGCGCTCTCGGCCTACATGCGCTATTTCCTGCCCTGGAACATCTACCGGCTGGGCACCCTGTTCGCCGGGCTGGCCCTTGATCCCGGCGGCGACACCCCGGGCAACGCGGCCACCATCATCGACCTGGGCGCCGGGCCGCTCACCGCGCCCCTGGCGTTGTGGATCAGCCGCCCGCACCTGCGCAAGCGCCCGCTGACCTTCATCTGCGTGGACCGCGCGCCCAAGCCCATGCGCCTGGGGCTCGACGTGCTGCACAGCCTGGCCAAGGCCCAGGGAGGCCTCGCCCCCTGGAAGATCACCCTGGTGAAGGGGCCTCTGGATGCGCGGCTGCGCGAAAAGGGCGACCTCATCATCATGGCCAACGCCCTGAACGAAGTGCTGCAACGCGGCGAGGGCGAGCTGCTGGAAGCCGCCGAGGACTTGGCCCGGCACCTGACGGACATGCTGACCCCCACGGGCGCGCTGTGCGTGGTGGAGCCCGGCGTACGGCCCTCGGCGCACCTCATCGCGGCCCTGCGGCGCGGCTTTCTGCACCGCGGGCTCAAGCCCCTGGCTCCCTGCCCGCACACCGAGGTCTGCCCCATGAGCGGCCGGGGCTACACAGCCTGGTGCCACTTCAATTTCGACGCCGAGGCCGCGCCCGGCTGGCTCAAGAAGCTCTCCGACGAGGCCCGGCTGCCCAAGGACAATGTGAGCTTGAGCTTCCTCAACTTCTCGGCCAAGGGCCGCAAGCTGGAAGCGGGCGAGGGCAAGAGCCTGATCCGCGCCGTGTCCGGGCCCTTCGAACTGCCCGCGCCGGATGGCGCCTTCGCCCTGCGCCGCTTCGGGCAGTATGCCTGCTCCGAGCGCGGCCTGACCCTGCTCAGCATGCCCCAGAAGCATCTGGTGGCCCTGCCCGGCACCCTGCTGGAGGCCGCCTGGCCCGATTTCCCGGAAAAGGACGCCAAGTCCGGCGCGCTGGTGCTGCCCCTGGGCGGAGAGGTGCTGCTCCCGGCCATGAAGCCCTCCTCGGCCCCGATTGCGCCCTCGCGACCGAAGAGCGCCACGGCCCCGGCGCAGAGGCCTGCCCCAGTGGTCAAGCCTTCGGTGGCCAAGCCTTCGGTGGCTAAGCCGGCGCCCGGCAAACCCGTGCCGGGCAAAGCGGCCCCAGCCATGACCGTGGACAGCATCATCGCCGCCGAGGATTCCAAGGCCGGAGCCAAGGCCCCGCGCAAGGCCCGGCGTTTGCCCTCCGAGCGCCCGGCGGACGCTCCCAAGGCACCGCGCAGGCCCGCCGCGCCCAAGGCCGCCGAAAAGTCTTCAGACAAATCAGCAGGCAAATCAGCGGGCAAGGCCCATGCCTCCCGGGCCGAGCGCAAGGCCGCGGGCGGCCAGGCTTCCGGCAAGCAGCCCGGAAAAGCGTCCAGCAAGCCCAAGGGAAAACCCAAGGGGTCCTGATGCGCATCGCCGACCTGGGGCTCATGCCCTATCACGAGGCGGAAGCCCTGCAACTGGCCACCCTGGCCGAGGTGCAGCAAGGGGCCGAGGAAGTGCTCTACCTTCTGGAGCACCCCAAGGTCATCACCCTGGGCAGACAGGGCGGGGCGCAAAACCTCCACGTGGGCCAGTCCTACCTGGAGAGCCAGGGCATCACGCTGGCGCAGACCTTGCGCGGCGGCGACATCACCTGCCATTTTCCAGGCCAGCTGGTGGCCTACCCCATTTTCCGCGTGGAGAAGCGGCCCGGCGGCATCCGCCGTTTTTTTTACGACATGGAGGAGGCGGTGATCCGCACCGTGGCCGCCTTCGGCATCAACGCCGCCCGGCGCGAGGGCTTTCCCGGCGTCTGGCTCGGCACGCGCAAGATCTGCTCCATGGGCATCGGCGTAAAGCGCTTCGTCACCTACCACGGCCTGGCCCTGAACGTGGGCGCGGACGTGAGCCTTTTCGACCTCATCACCCTGTGCGGCATACAGGGAGCCCAGGCCACCTCCATGAGCAGCGAGGCCGGACGCCCCATCAATGTGAAGGAAGTGAAAGATGTCGTTGCCAGAGAATTCCGTGCCTGTTTTGCGCATTCCGCCCTGGCTTAGGGTGAAGCTGCCCAGCACCGGGGGCTTTGCCTGCACCAGCGGCCTGCTGCGCGATCTGAATCTGAACACCGTGTGCCAGAGCGCGCGCTGCCCCAACACCTGGGAGTGCTTTTCGCGCAGCGTGGCCACCTTCCTCATTCTGGGGCGCGAGTGCACGCGCAACTGCGCGTTTTGCAACATCAACCCCGGCACGCAGCTGCCGCCCGACCCGGACGAGCCGCGCCGCGTGGCCGAGGGCGCGTCGCGCCTGGGGCTCAAGCACGTGGTCATCACCTCCGTGACGCGCGACGACCTGCCCGATGGCGGGGCCGAACATTTCGCGCAGACAATCCGCCACGTGAAGGGCGCGCTGCCCGGCTGCACGGTGGAGGTGCTCATTCCAGACTTTCAGGGGGACGAGGCCGCGCTGGAGACCGTGCTGGCGGCAGGGCCGGATGTGCTGAACCACAACGTGGAGACCGCGCCGCGCCTGTACGCGGCCATCCGCCCCCAGGCGGACTACGCGCAGAGCCTTGCGCTGCTGCGGCGCGTGGCGGTTCACGCCTCGGGCATTCCGGCCAAGAGCGGCCTCATGGTGGGGCTGGGCGAAACGGACGAGGAACTGCGCGGGGTCATCCGCGACCTCAAGGAAGCCGGCTGCGCCATGATCACCGTGGGGCAGTACATGCGGCCCTCGCGCAATCATCCGCCGGTGCAGCGGTACATGCCGCCGGAGGAGTTCGACGCCCTGGCCGGGTATGGCCGCTCCATCGGGGTGGCGAAAATGTTCTGCGCGCCGCTGGTGCGCAGCAGCTACCACGCCGCGGAGCTTGCAGGCGCGGAATAACCGGCTGGAACAATGACGAGAAAAAGGCCCCGGAGCGAATGCACCGGGGCCTTTTGCGAATTAAGAGAAAGCTACACACCTCGATAGGCAGCTAATTCATCTTTCAGCGGAACAATCGGTAAATACAACCTAAAATATGCTGTCCCAACCGCTCCAAAAAATAATGATATACTTGGTTTTAAATCCCCACATCTCAAAATATGATCTAAAGATCTATCGGGGTAAGGATCAATGTACACAATACGCTTAACGCCTAGCTGATAAGCCTTCTTGGCACACAAAACACACGGTGATGCCGTGGTATATAAAGTCCCTTCACGGACAACTCCACTACCAGAGCCAACTAATGCAAGAAAAGCATTCTCCTCTGCGTGAAGAGATCGAGTATGTACCTGATTTTTTTCGTCATATAAATCCTTAAAGCAATAGCATGTTGGAATACCATTATCCGCCGGATTAACAATAAAAGAATTCAAATACTGCGTTGCCTTGCCCTTAAATTCTGGCATCTTCTCAAAATCACTAAAGGCACTCCTGTCATGATTTTCGACAAGATCAGAAGCCTGCCGCAGAATACAAGGCGTCTGCTTTTGGGGTGAATCATTCCAACCGACAGAGCGGATGTAGCCAGAACTGTCCACAACAGCGGCGCCAACTTGCCTTGATATACAACCAGAATTCAGCTTTGCTGTAAACGCGACCTGCATACAACGCTCATCTCGGGTTGGTGTAATAAGGCCAGGATGCTGTATCAATGAAACGTATCTAACAACTTGATCAATCAACTTCGTAGGTAGTAGTGGCGCTCCTGAATCATTTTGGTTGCTAATATGCACATCAGACAGTTGTATACACTCACGAATATTTTGCGAAATATAGTGTGAATGAGAATCCAAAACACTTTCTCGTGGATATTCTCTGTCATCTAACGCACTAATTTTACTGTCTGGGATATCTTGCTGGCGAAGTCGATTAAGTCTATCATCAATTGGACAATTTATGGCCCAAAGATAAAATGCAGAATATCTTTCTTGAAAAAATTTAACTTCTATTGGGTTACGAAATGCATCAATCGCAAAGTAATCCTTCAGGTTCTTCTGCTCATTGTAATTCCGTAGACTTTTGATCATAGAATTTATACGATCAGAAATACTATAAACATGTTCATAGCTAATCTCGGATCGCGCTAAAGCATCACCATGACTTCTCACATTATTCCCAACGAATTGATAAAGACTAATGAAGGAATCTTTTTGGTTCCTATCGACAGCTGTTTTTAGCAATTCAGTAAACCTAGGAAGTTCAGATTTAAGGAAAGAATACACTATTTCCAATTCAACGTCATCTGGACGATATTTATATATAGGATCAAGGCATTTTGACTTATCGCTAACTAAACAAAATTCATTTCTAATTTCAGAGATATCAATATCTCCACAAACATCACGAACTAAACATTCAACCTCATCAAAATTACATTCCAAAATATACGTTGTCAAAATATCCCTAACCGTTATCACAAAGAAGTCATGCCAGTTTTTCTTACTAAACTGAACAATACTTCGATGCTTTCTCTTTTCATTTTCGCTAGCTAGAAGTTCAGATTCTACGCTACATTGCAACTCAGAGACATCTCGAGAAAGTATCCGCGCAATCGTTGAACACCCACTGCCTGTGCGCCCTGTTAGTCCGATAATTATGAAATCGTTTCGATGCTTATACAGCTCACTCACTGAATTTACTAATGCCATGCGCCCTCCGACATAATTCGCTAGGGATAATTAGCATACAACATAAGCAAAAACAACGCATACTCGACATTCCCGCAACTCTCCCCAGCCCTTTCACCGACAACTCAATCTCCCCGCCACCAAAGCGACTGGCGACAAGGCACCCCCCGCGCCCTCATTTGCCCTTTTCAACCTGGTTCTTGAGCAGACCCTTCAACCGCACGACATCGTTGAAGGATATCTTGTTCTTGTCAAAGAGGGTCATGAGTCCGAAGAAATCGTTTTCCTTGCAGACAAGCTGGACGGACGCGAGGGTGACGGTGCCGCAGAAGTTGTCCAACCCGCCGAAACCAATCTCAATATCCCTGCCGTTCTGCCCTTTGACCGTAAACGTATACAGCTTCCCGATGGGCCGAAGCTGGCATATCCATTTCCCAAGCGCCTTGAATTCCTGCCTGCGGCTAGCCATTGAATTTCCTCTCAAATGTGATGCAAAAATGTTCCAGCGAAAGTTGAAGAGCCACGGCGCAGCGCCCTACTCGTCCCAGTCCTTCACCTGCAGCTCAATCTTCGGCACCCCGTCAAAGCGGTCGATGCGCGGCGTGAAGGCAAAACGCAGCAGCTTGCCTTGTGCCGCCTCGCGGGTCAGCTCGTTGGCTTTGCGCCAGGCCTTGGCGGGCAGCACCGCGCCGGGCCGCCCTCCCGTCTCCGTGGCCGAGACCTGCTCCACCAGTTGCAGCTTCACGTGGTCCTTGCCGAACACGCGGTAGTCCTTCACCAGCACCGGCGGCGAGACGAACAGAGGTTCCGGGTTGCCCATGCCGAAGGGTTGCAGCATTTCCAGTTCCTTCAGCAGCGTGAAAGTGATGTCGCCAAAGCCCAGCTCGCGGTCCAATTTGAGCGACGGCTTGAGCGGCACAGGCCCCAGCGCGGCCTCCACGGCCAGGTGGAAGCCCTCGCGCAGTTCCTCCAGCTTCGCCAGCGGCATGGAGAGCCCTGCGGCCTGCTTGTGCCCGCCAAAGCCCAGAAACAGGTGCGCCAGGCCAGAAAGCCCATCGTGCAGATCGAATTCCGAAACGCTGCGGCCAGAGCCTTTCCAATGCCCGCCGTTGCCGTCTTCCTCGCGGCAGAGCATGAGCACGGGCTTGTACGTGCGCTCCACCACGCGCGAGGCCACGATGCCGATGACGCCGGGGTGCCAGTGCTCTGCGGCCAGCACCAGGCCCAGGCGCTCCTTCTGCTCCTCGGCCTGGGTCAGGGCTTCCTCCAAAATGGCCTGCTCCTCGCTGCGGCGCTTGGCGTTCAGGCCGTCAAGCTTGGACGCCAGCGGGTTGGCCGTGTCCATGTCCGGGGCCAGCAGCATGGTCAGCGCCACCTGCGGGTCGGCCATGCGCCCTGCGGCATTGATGCGCGGCGCCAGGCCGAAGCCTATCTGCCCCGCGCCCAGTTCGGCCAGCCGGTCGTAGCCGCTGTAGACCTTGAGCGAGGCGATGCCGGGCCGCCGCGCCTCCTTGATGAGCAGGAGGCCGTTTTTCACCAAAATACGGTTCTGGCCGGTGAGGCCCACCACATCGGCCACGGTGCCCAGGGCCACGAGGTCGAGGAACTGGCGCATGTCGACGGGTTCGCCGGGCAGCAGGCGGTTCAAAGCCGCCATGAGCATGAAGGCCACGCCCACGCCCGCCAGCTCGCACATGCCGGTGCACGCGCCGCCGCAGCCCGCCCCTCCGGAAACACCCTCGCACAAGCGCGGGTTGCAAATTGCCGCCGCAGCCGGCAGCTCGCCCGGCGGCAGGTGGTGGTCGCTCACCACCACGGTCATGCCGAGCTCGTTTGCCCTGGCCACCTCAGCCACGGCGCTGATGCCGCAGTCCACGGTGAGCAGCAGGCGCACGCCCGCGGCGGCCAGGCGCTCCACGCCCGCCATGTTCAGGCCGTAGCCGTCGTCCACGCGGTTGGGCAGATAGTGGCGGATTTGCTGCGCGCTGACCTCCGGCCCCAGGCGCTTGGCGAAGAAATCCTTCACCAGCGCCGTGGCGGTGATGCCGTCCACGTCGTAGTCGCCCCAGACGCAGAAGCTTGCGCCGTTCATCAGTTCGCGGGCCAGCACGCGGGCGGCCTCCGCCAGGCCGGGAATGCTCTCCGGCTTGGCCAGATGCCGCAGGCCGGGGGACAAAAAGCGGTCCATGTCCTGGGCCGAGGTGAAGCCGCGCCGCCACAGCACCTCGGCGATGACCTGGGTGATGCCCAGGTCCTCCGCGATGGCGCCGATGTTGGCGGGCACGGGCGCGTTGGAAAGAAGCTTCCAGTTGCAGGGCATGGCGGGCCTTATGCCTGGGCCAGCGGGCGGCCCATGCGGCGCAGAATGTCGCGGGCGCTCGCAGCGGGGTCGGCGGCGCGGGTGACGGGCCTGCCCACCACCAGGAAGTCCGCGCCCGCGGCCACGGCGGCCTCCGGGGTCATAACGCGGCGCTGGTCGTCTGCCGGGGAGCCGGAATCGGGCACGCGGATGCCCGGCGTAAGGCACAAAAAGTCCTGCCCGCAGGCGGTCTTTATGCGCGCCGCCTCCTGCGCGGACGAGACGACGCCGTCCAGTCCGGCCGCATGCGAGGCGCAAGCCAGTTCCAGCACAACCTCGTCGGCGGGCCGCCCCTGCAGAATGGGATTGTTGGTGTCCTGCATGCTGGTAAGCACGGTGACGGCCAGCAGCAGCGGCTTTTCGGTCAGGCCGCACTCGGCCCCATACTCAAGGAACGCTTCATCGCGCGCGGCCAGGGCCACCCGCGCCATGTCGGCCCCGCCAGCGGCGTGGATATTCAACATGTCCGCACCGCTCTTGACGGCGGAGCGCACGGCCCCGCGCACGGTGTTGGGGATGTCCAGAAACTTGAGGTCGAGAAAGACCTTGAAGCCCAGACGCTTGACCTCGCGCACCATCTGCGGCCCCTCGGCCACGAAAAGCTCCAGGCCCACCTTCATCCACAGGTTCGCCTGCCCGGACCCCGTGAGCCCGGACAATCTCCGGGCCATGTCCAGAGCCTCGGCCCCGGTCTGAAAGTCCAGGGCGACGACGAGCTCAGGCTGACGCATCGGCGCTCTCCCACTGGGCCAACAGGCCGGACACAAGCCCCGGACGGCAGATGGCCCGCGCGCGGCCCGCCACGTAGATGGCGCGCAGTTCGTCCGCCGCTTCCTCGATGTCGTCGTTGACGATGTGGTACGCGAAATGCTCGGCCTCTTTCAGCTCGCCCAGGGCGTTCTTCATGCGCCGCTCGATGACGTCCTCGGCGTCCGTGCCACGGCCGCGCAGGCGGCGTTCCAGCACCTCACGCGAGGGCGGCAGGATGAACACGTACAGCGCCTCCGGAAACACGGCCTTCAACTGCAGCGCGCCCTGCACGTCGATGTCGAAGAGGATGTCCTGCCCACGCGCCAGCATTGCCTCCACCGGCCCCTTGGGCGTGCCGTAATAGTTGCCGTGCACCTCGGCCCATTCGGCGAAGTATCCGGCGTCGCGGCGGGTTATGAAGGTCTCGCGCGAGAGGAAGTGGTAGTGCACGCCGTCCTGCTCCCCGCCGCGCGGGGCGCGCGTGGTGCAGGAGATGGAGTACGCGAAGCCGGGGAACTCCGCACGCAGGCGCGAAACCAGCGTGCTCTTGCCCGCTCCGGATGGTGCGGAAAGCACAAGGTTCACCCCTTTGCGGGTAGTTCCCTGAAGATTGTCCATGGGCGCTGCGGTGGGGCGCATTAATCCTCCTCGCGTTTGCTCGGGCTTTCCTCGGCCAGGAAGCGCTGGCCGATGGTCTCGGCCTGGATGGCCGACAGGATGACGTGATTGGAGTCCGTAACGACGATGGCGCGGGTCTTGCGGCCCTGGGTGGCGTCGATGAGACGGCCCTCCTGGCGCGCATCCTCGCGCAGGCGGCGCATGGGCGCGCTGGCCGGGTCCACAATGGCGATGATGCGCGCGGCGACCACGAAGTTGCCGAAGCCCAGACTGACCAGCCGCTGGCGCGGCGACGGTTTTGGTGCGCTTTTGTCCATACAGTGCCTACTCGAGGTTTTGCACCTGTTCGCGACATTTTTCCAGCTCGACCTTGAAATCCACGGTAAGGCGGCTCACTTCCACGTCCTGGGCCTTGTTGCCGCAGGTGTTGATCTCGCGGAAAGCCTCCTGGATGAGGAAATCCAGCCGCTTGCCCGCCTCGCCCTTGGCGGCCACGGCCTCGTCCAGGCGGTCCAGATGCGCGGCCAGACGGGTTATTTCCTCGCTCACGTCCAGGCGGTCGGCCAGCACGGCCACTTCCTGGGCCAAACGTTCCTCGGTGAAGGTCATGCCCGCCTGGGCCACCAGGGTGTTCAGGCGCTCCGCGGTGACGGCCTGCTTGTCCTTGAGCACCACGGGCACGCGCTCGCCCACAGCGGCGGCCAGCACGCGCAGCCGCGCAAAGCGCGCGGTCAGGTCCTTGGCCAGTTCCTCGCCCTCAACCCGGCGGGAGGAATTCCAGTCCGCCACGGCCTTCAAAAAGCCCTGCTCCAGGCTGGCGGCCAGCTTGGGATCTGGCTCGGCGGAGTCGTCGCGCCAAAGGTGCGAGGCGGACAAAAGCCGGTTCATGTCCGGTGCGAAGTCCACGCCCTGTTCCTTGGCCAGGGCGCGCAGCTGGTCGAGCATGGCTCCGGCCTGGGCCGTGTTCAGGCTCACGCCCAGAAGCGCGGCGCTGCGCGTCTCCACCGAGAGGCTGATGTCCACCCGCCCGCGCGAGGCCTGCTTGCGCAGCAGCTTGTCGAACCTGGTCTCCAGGCTGCGCAGCACCGAGGGCATGCGCCACTTCACGTCCAGGAAGCGGTTGTTCACGCTCCGTATCTCCCAGACATGGCTGAACTCTTCAGCATTGGTCTCCACACGGCCAAAACCGGTCATGCTCATGGGCATGGATGTTCTCCTTGGTCGGGCCGGGTCTCTCCAGCCTCGATTGCAGTTTTGTACAGGGTGCGCAGCGCCGTCAAGCGCTCCTTCATAGCATCTGTGGCGTAATCCGGGAAGGTCCAAGGCAGGATGACCCAACCCTGGCGCTTGTTGTAGATGAGGGTCAGGTCGGCCCAGATGCCGCCGCCCAGATAGACGCGGTGCGTGAAATTCTTGCCCGAGGCCAGCACCAGCCGCTCCAAGGTGATGAGGCCGGGGTCCAGGTTCACCCGGCGCGAACCGTCCGGCCTGGACAGGTGCCGCTCCAGGGCATTGGTGGCCAGCTTCAGCTCCTTCAGGCCATCCAGGGGCACCAGGCGCTCAAAGCCCAGCAGTTGCCGGAACAGCGGCGCGCCCAGCTCCGGCCCGTAGTAGTCCGTGTGGTCGAAGGGCAAAAGCCCGCTCTCGTAGTCCAGCGGGCCAAGAAGCTCCACAAGCCCGCCGCGCAGGGCCGCCCAGTGCTCGTCCCACCAGTCGGCGGCGGCCAGCACCGAGAGCACGGGCTTGCCAGGCTGCGGTTCGCGCGGAATGCTCACGAATCGTCTCCGGCCAGCTCGCCCACGATCTTGCCCTCGCGGAGGCCCGCAGGCCGCAGGGGCACCAGGGCGCCTTTGGCGAGGCCTTCCCCGCGCACCACGCAGGGCGTGTAGAACTCGCACACGCCGTGGCCCTGCCCGCCGCCCACTCCCTCGATGAGCACGCGCAGCCGCGGCAGCCGGGCCAGCTCGTCCTGAAAGGCGCGCTTTTTGGACTCGGCCAGCTGGCGCAGCCGGGCGGCCCGCGCCGTGCGTTCAACCTTGAGCAGCGGGTCGGGCAATTTCGCGGCTGGCGTGCCGGGCCGGGGCGAAAAGGGGAACACGTGGGCGTAGGTCAGGGGCAGCTCGCTGCAAAAGCCGAAGGTGGTCTCGAACTGCTCCGCCGTCTCGCCTGGAAAACCGGTGAGCAGGTCCGCGCCGAGACCCAAACGCGGCCAGAAGCGGCGCAGCTCCTTCAGAAAGTCCAGCACCTGGGCAGGCCGGTAGTGGCCGCGCCCCATGCGTTTGAGCACGCCTTCGTCTCCGCTTTGCAGCGAGAGGTGCAGATGCGGCACCAGCAAGCGGGAGCGCCCCAGAACCTCCAGGGCCTTGGCCTCCAGCTGGCCCGGCTCCACGGAGCTCAGGCGCAGGCGCGCGCGGCCGGCCCACTCAGACGCAAACTCGGCCTCAACGCGGGCCAGCAGGTCCCAAAAATCCAGCGGCTCGGCAAGATCGCGACCATACTGCCGCAAGTTCACGCCGGAAAGCACCAGCTCGCGGTAGCCCACGGCGAGCAGGCGGCGCATCTCGGCCAAGGTCTCGCCGGGGTCGCGGCTCACGCTGCGGCCGCGCGTCAGCGGCACAATGCAGTAGGTGCAGTGGTGCGAGCAGCCGTCCTGCACCTTCACCACCGCGCGGGCCCGCCGGAAGGAGGCGATGGAGAACGGCGGAAAAGAGCACGGGGCACCGGAACACCGCACGGGGCTTGGTCCTGCCAGCAGTTCGGCCTTGCGGGCCTGGGGCACCACAAGGTCCACTTCGGGCATGGCGGCTATCTCGTCCGCCAGGATTTGCGCGGCGCAGCCCGTCACCACCAGGCGCGCGGACGGATTCTGCTGGCGCAGGCGGCGCACGGTGGCCCGCAGGTCGCTCACGGCGCGGTTGGTCACGGCGCAGGAGTTCACAAGCAGCACGTCCGCGCCCTCGGCGCTGGCGGCCTCCGCCAGTCCCTGGCCGCGCCAGGCCTCGGCGATGGCCTCGGACTCATACTGGTTGATCTTGCAGCCCAGGGTGGCCACGTGGAAGGTCTTGGCATCCGCGAAATTCGGCATGGTCTGTGTTTTTCCCTGGATTATTGAAAGCGCCTGGGCGAAAATGGTGCGGCGTTTCCCAAAAAAGGAGGCCCCATGCGCCCATTTGCTTCCACCCTGTTCCTGTCGGCCATGTTCGCGCTGGCCGCCCTGCTTTCCGGCTGCTCGCCCGCCGTGCGGGGCAGCATGGCTCTTGCCAGCGGCGACTATGAGCAGGCCCTGGCGCGCTACGGCGAGGCCCTGAAAAACGACCAGGATTCCCTCTATCTGCGCCAGCGCATCGGGCTGACGCACTTCACCAGGAAGGACTACGCCCAGGCCGAGGCCAGCTTTCAGGACATTCTTGGCCGCGCGCCCGGCGAGCCCAACGCGCTCTTCTACCTGGGCCTGTCCCGCATTGGCAAGGGCGAGGGCCCCGCCGCGCTGGAACAGCTTACCCGCTTCAGCTGGCCGGGCAAGTTCTACCACCAGAGATTCGTCCAGGACGAGGCCCAGCGGCTGCTCGGCCATCCTGAGATGCCGCCGGCCGAGGTCATCCGCAGCCTGCTGAACGCCCTGGAACAGGGCCGCCACGAGCAGGACCTGCTGGAGCTCGAACAGCGCCAGGGCCTTAGAGACTGATCGCCCCGGCCAGCACCGCACCGCCCGCGTCGTACACCGTGGCCACCTGCCCCGGCGCGGGCCGCACCTGCGGCGCGGCGAAATGCACGCGAAGCCCCGCCGCCGAAAGCTCCACCCGCGCGGGCCGCGCCGTTTCGCGGTAGCGCGTCTGCACCAGCACGTCCCCGGGCCACAGGTCCGGGTCCGCCAAAACGTTCACCTCGCCCGCCCGGAAGCCGTCCACCAGCAGCGCCTCGCACGGGGCCACCACCAGGGTGTTGCGCGCCACGTCCTTGTCCAGCACATAGAGCGGCTCCCGCCAGGAGAGCCCCAGGCCCCGGCGCTGGCCGATGGTCATGCGCCACAAGCCTTGATGCTCGCCCACCCGCGTGCCGTCCGGCAGCACCGCCGGGCCGGGGCCGGGCAGTTGTTCGGTCCGGGCGGCCAGAAAGGCGCGGTAGTCGTCACCGGGAACGAAGCAGATCTCCTGGCTCTCCTCGGGCAGGGGCGGGGCCATGCCTCGGGCATCCAGGTCCGCGCGGGCCAGGGCCTTGCGCGTGGCCGCCAGGGGAAACCGGGCGCGCTCCAGCCGGGCGCGCGGCACCAAAGACAAAAAATAGCTCTGATCCTTCTGCGTGTCGGCCCCGCGCGAAAGCGCCCAGCCGTAAGCCGCGTGCGGCCCGCTGGCGGCATAGTGCCCGGTGGCCAGCGCCTCGGCTCCCAGTTCCAGGGCGCGGTCCAGCAGCAGGCCGAATTTCATGGCCGCGTTGCAGCGGGCGCAAGGATTGGGGGTGCGACCCGCAAGATAGTCTTCGGCAAAGGGCGCGGCCACCAAGGCCTCGAACTCGGCGCGCAGGTCCAGCAGGTGCAGGGGAACGTCGAGGCGCCGGCAGGCCTCGGCAAGACCGCTCGCGGCGCGCAGGGCCACTGCGTTGTCGGCGTCGGGCAAAAACTGGCCGTGCAGGGCGATGACGTCGGCGCCCGCCTCGCGCAGCAGCACCAGCGAGGCCAAGCTGTCGCCGCCGCCGCTCACGGCAACGGCCAGGGTCAAGGCTTGGGCCCCCAGTCTCCCGTCTCTGCGGCGCGCACGTATTTGAGGAAGGCGTAAAACGACCCGTGCAGGGCGTTGATGAACCCGGCGCGGCCATCAAGCAGGCCAAGCTTGAGCAGGTAGATTTTGAAGAACCGCGCCCCCCCGTGGAGGATGCCCAAAAAGACGCCGCCCGGCTTGCCTTTGAGCTTGGCTTCGTCCGCACCCTGCTGCGCGTAGGAGTTCACCTTGTCCAAGTGCTCGCGGAAGTTGCGGTAGGGGTAGTGGACGATATCGCCCTTGAGCTTGCGCGTGGGCCCCAGGGGGTGGAAGCTGTAGTGCGCGCCGCTGATGTGCACCTCCATGCCGCCCGGCCGGAACACGCGGAACAGATAGTCCGGGTACCAGCCGCTGTGGCGCAGGAAGCGGTTGAAGTAAAAGGACGAACGCGGGGTAAAAAAGCCCGCCGCATCGCCGGGCTGGGCCACCGCAGCACGGATGCTCCCGCGCAGTTCGTCGGTAAGGTACTCGTCCTGGTCCAGGCTCACCACCCAGTCCACGCGGGGGTCCATGTCGCGGATGTGCGCCAGCGCGTAGCGGAACTGCGGTCCTGGGCCCTCCCACTTGCGCTTCAGCACGGTGGCTCCGGCGGCCTCGGCGATGGCCACCGTACCGTCGGTGCTGTGGGAATCCACCACGATGATCTCGTCGCAGAAATCGAGCGAGGCCAGGCAGCGGCCCAGCAGGCGCTCGCCGTTGTAGGTCAGGATCAGGCCGATGATGTGGGGAGCCATGCGCCCTCGTGAATGGTTGGTTGTGGCTGGTTGCCGTGTGCGCTTCTTGTACGATGCGCCCCGCATGGGGTCAAGGACGCTCCGGAGATGCGCGAGGGCCTGAGTTTGTGCTTTTCCGCGTGAGAGGCTATGAAGCGCCTTATGCAGCACCATACCCCTTTTGACGATTCCCTTGATATTGAAAACGACGTTGACGCTGATGTTGAGACTGACGTTGACGCTGACGTTGAGGCCCGGAAGCCCGCCGCCGGCCCCCAGGAGCGCCAGGCGACAACAAAGGACGCAGACATGCGCCTGGACCAGTTCTGGGCGCGCGAGCTCACCGGCGCTGGCGTCTCCCGCGAACGCATCAAGGAATGGATCCAGGCCGGACTGGCCCTGCTGGACGGCAAGCCCTGCACCAAGGCTGGCCAGCGGCTGGAAGGCCGCGAGCGCCTGGTTTTGAACGCCCCGGACCTGACCGGCGCGGACAGGCCCCAGCCCGAGGCGGGCGACCTGCATATCGTCTACCGCGACGCGCACCTCGCGGTCATCGACAAGCCCGCCGGGCTTACCACCCACCCCTGCCCCAGCCAGCCGGACCAGACCCTGGTGAACCGCCTGCTGCATCACCTGCCCGAACTGGCGCCCGAAATCTCCGGCATGGAGGGCGAGCGGCCCGGCATAGTGCACCGCCTGGACAAGGATACCAGCGGCCTCATCCTGGTGACCCTCACCGAGGCCGTGCGCCTGGAGCTCTCCCAGGCCTTTGCCGAGCGCCGGGTGCACAAGACCTATCTGGCCATCGTGCACGGCCGCCCCAAGGGCGATGAAACCGGCAGGCTGGGCGAGGACGCCGGGTTCATCGACCTGCCCATGGGCAGGCACCCCACCATCCGCACCAAAATGGCCGTGCTGCAAAAGGGCGGGCGCGACGCGCGCACCAGCTGGCGCAGGCTGTGGACCGACCGCCTGGGCCGCGCCAGCCTGCTGGCGGTAGACCTGCACACGGGCCGCACGCACCAGATCCGCGTGCACCTGGCGCACCTTGGCCACCCGCTGGTGGGCGACGCCGTGTACGGACCCTCGCAGCACGCCCGCTGGCTGGCGCAGCCCGGCCCCCTGGCGCGCATGGCTCCCCGGCAAATGCTCCACGCCTTCCGCCTGGCCCTGGCCCACCCGGATACGGACGAAGAGCTGCTGTTCCGCCAGAACCCGCCCGATGACTTCATGAACCTGCTGGCCACCCTGGCGCGCGACTGCCAGCGCGTGGTCATTACCGGCATGCCCGGCTGCGGCAAGTCCGCCCTGCTGCGCGCCCTGTCCGCCCTGCCCGAACCGCCGCCCGTGTTCAGCGCCGACGCCTGCGTGGCCGCGCTCTACGGACCCGATGGCGACGGCGCGGCGCTCATCGCACGCAGCCTGGGGGCGCACATGCTCGCTCCGGACGGATCCGTGGACCGCCCGCGCCTGCTGGCCCTTTTACTGGAAAACCCCGCCCAGCGGCGCGAGGTGGAGACCCTCATCCACCCCTTGGTGCGCCACGCTCTGAGCGAGTTCTGGACCGCGCACAACGCCGAGCCCTTGGCCGTGGCCGAGATACCGCTGTACTTCGAGGCGGGCTGGGGCGGCGGCAAATTGGCCGCCAAGGCCCGCCGCATGGCCGATGTGGTGGTGGGCGTGCGCTGCCCCGAAGCGCTGCGGCGCGGAAGCCTGCGCCAAAGCCGGGGCCTGGCGCCGGAGGTGCTGGACGCCTTTGAGTCGTGGCAATGGCCGGAGGACCGCAAGCTTGAGGCCTGCGACCTGCTGGTGGACAACGCCGGAAGCCTGGACGACCTGACGCGCGAGGCGTCCGCGCTGCTCTCTCGGTTGGCGGACTTGCGGGCCGAGCGCGCCCGGACCTTTGCCGCAAACCTTGCCGCACAGCTGGACGATGCGGCGCAAAAGGGCGCAAGCCCAGACGCCGACGCATGATCCCGCTCAAGGACGACATTCCGCGCGTGCACACGCCCGTGGCCGTGATCCTGGTGATCCTGGCCAACCTGGGGATGCACTTTTTCCTCAGCGGGCAGCCGCCCTATGTGCAGGAAGTGCTCTACCGGCTGCTGGGCGTGGTTCCCGCGCGCTACGCTTTTCCAGACTGGGCGGCCTTCGTGGGCTTTCCGGCCATGGGGGCGGTGCCGTTCTTCAGCTACATGTTCCTGCATTCCGGCTGGCTGCACGTCATCTTGAACATGTGGATGCTCTGGATCTTCGCCGACAACATCGAGGACGTCATGGGCCCGGTGCGGTTCATGGTGTTCTATCTGCTGTGCGGGCTCTCGGCCCTGGCGCTGCATATGGTCTTCAACCTCACGGAGAGCTCGCCCATCATCGGGGCCTCCGGGGCCGTGGCCGGCGTCATGGGCGCCTATGTCATGCTCTACCCGCGCGGCAAGGTGCTCACCTTCATCCCCATCATCATCATTCCCTACATCGTGCGCCTGCCCGCGTGGCTGTTTCTGGGCATCTGGTTCCTGTCCCAAATCTTCTCCGGGCTGTTCGAAAGGCTGGGCGCGCCGGTGGCCGGCATTGCCTGGTGGGCCCACGTAGGCGGATTTTTGGCGGGAATGGCGCTGGTGCGTCTGTTCATGCGCCGGGAGCGGTGCTACTATTGCGAGTACAAAGGCCGCGACTTCCGCTTCAGCGAATAGCCCTCTCGCAGCCCTACCGGCGCCCAACGACCTGTGGAAAACTCCCTTGACAGGGTGCAAACACTGACTATTTTGAACGGTGGAGCGATACCACGGCCACCGTTGCCAAGGAGCGAAGCCTCAATGAGCGTAGAATTCAAGGACTACTATAAAATCCTCGGCGTGGCCCGCACGGCCAGCCAGGACGAAATATCCAAGGCCTTCAAGAAGCTGGCCCGCAAGCACCACCCTGATCTGAACCCCAACGACAAGAGCGCCGAGGGCAAGTTCAAAGAAGCGGGCGAGGCCTACGAGGTGCTGAAGGACCCCGAGAAACGCAAGCTGTACGACCAGCTTGGGCCCAACTGGCAGCAGGGCCAGAACTTCCAGCGCCCGCCGGGCTTTGAGAACATGCACTTCAACTTCTCCGGCCAGGGCGGACCTGGCGGAGGGTACGGGGCGGGCGGCTTCAGCGACTTCTTCGAGACGCTGTTCGGCGGCGCTGGCGGTCCCAGGGCCGGAGGCTTCGGCGGCGGGTTCGGCGGCGGCTTCCAGCAGAGGCCGCGACGCGGCCAGGACGCGGAGGTCACCTACGAGATCGGCCTGGAAGAGGCCTACGCCGGCGGGCCGCAGTCCGTAAGCCTACAGGAGCAGGTGGCCGGGCCGGACGGCTACGCCACCATGCAGACCCGCACCCTCAAGGTGAACATTCCGCCCGGCATCAAGGACGGCCAGAAAATCCGCCTTTCGGGCCAGGGCAGCCCCGGCGGCCCCGGCGGCGATGCGGGCGACCTGTTCCTCAAGATCAAGCTGCGGCCACACCCGCAGTTCAAGGTGAAGGACGACACAGTGACCTTTGACCTGGCCCTGGCCCCCTGGGAGGCGGCGCTGGGAGCCACCGTGCGCGTGCCCACCCTGGACGGCGCGGTGGAGATGAAGATTCCGCCCGGCGTGGGCTCCGGCTCCAAGCTGCGCGTGCGCGGCAAGGGCCTGGGCACTGCGGGCAAACGCGGCGACCAGATGGTGCGCATCATGATCCAGACGCCCAAGACCCTTTCCGACGAGGAGCGCCGTCTTTGGGAAGAACTGGCCAAAACCTCGACCTTCAACCCCCGTTCCTGACAGGCCGGTGATTCGCGAGGAGACACGCCATGTCGCAGCTGACGAGGACCAATCCGCAGTGCCTGCCCATCCGCTCGGAGCTCATCGCCTGGGCGCAGCTGGTGGAGCTGACCTGCGTGGAGCCCGCCACCATGGCGGAGCTGCTGGAAATGGGCTGGGTCGACCCGGTGCGCACCAAGGCCGACGAGTACCTGTTCCGCTCGCGTGACGTGCACCGCATCCAGAAGCTCATGCGCCTGTGCCGCGATTTGGAGATTTCCTTCGCCGCGGGCTCAATCATCGTGGACCTGCTCGACCGCGTGGAGCGCCTGGAGCAGGAGGTTTCCGAACTGCGCCGACTGCTGTAAACCACGGCCAAGGCCGTGCCCCTTGGGAGGACATCATATGGACCCCAACAAGTTGACCCAGAAATCCCAATCCGCCCTGTCCGAAGCCCAGAACCACGCCATCTCCCGCGGGCACCAGCAAGTGGACACCCTGCACCTGCTCTTCGCCCTGGTCGACCAGGAGGGCGGCCTGGTGCCGCAAATCCTCGGCAAGTGCGGCCTTGAGCCCAAGGCCTACGCCCAGGCCGTGGAGGCCGAGCTTTCGCGCCTGCCCAGCGTGTCCGGCCCGGGCGTGCAGCCCGGCCAGGTGCACATCACCCAGTCCGCCAGCGCCGTGCTGGTGCGCGCCGAAGAAACCGCCAAGCGCATGCAGGACGAGTTCGTCAGCGTGGAGCATATCTTCCTGGCCATGCTGGACGAGCCGCCCTCCAGCGGTCCGGGCAAGGTGAACCGCCAGTTCGGCCTCACGCGAGACAAGTTTTTGCAGGCCCTCACTGAGGTGCGCGGCAACCAGCGCGTCACCACCGACAATCCCGAGGACACCTACGACTCGCTCAAGAAATATGGCCGCGACCTTGTGGACGAGGCCAAGAGCGGCAGGCTCGACCCGGTCATCGGGCGCGACGCGGAAATCCGCCGCGTCATCCGCATTCTTTCGCGCCGCACCAAGAACAACCCCGTGCTCATCGGCGAGGCGGGCGTGGGCAAAACGGCCATCGCCGAGGGCCTGGCCCAGCGCATCGTGAAGCAGGACGTGCCCGAGGGGCTGAAGGACAAGACCATCTTCGCGCTGGACATGGGCGCGCTCATCGCCGGGGCCAAGTACCGCGGCGAATTCGAGGAGCGCCTGAAGGCCGTGCTGAAGGACGTGCAGAAGTCCGAGGGCCGCATCATCCTGTTCATCGACGAGATGCACACCATCGTGGGCGCGGGCAAGGCCGAGGGCGCCATGGACGCGGGCAACATGCTCAAGCCCCTGCTGGCCCGCGGCGAGCTGCACTGCATCGGCGCCACCACCACGGACGAGTACCGCAAATATATCGAGAAGGACCCGGCGCTGGAACGCCGCTTCCAGCCCGTCATGGTCGACGAGCCGAGCCTGGAGGACACCATCTCCATTCTGCGCGGCCTGAAGGAGCGCTTCGAGGTGCACCACGGCGTGCGCATCAGCGACTCGGCCATCGTGGAGGCGGCCACCCTGTCCAGCCGCTACATCAGCGACCGCCAGCTGCCGGACAAGGCCATCGACTTGATCGACGAGGCCGCGGCCATGATCCGCACCGACATCGACTCCCTGCCCACCGACCTGGACGAGACCAACCGCCGCGTGCTCCAGCTGGAGATAGAACGCGAGGCGCTGAAGCGCGAAACCGATACCGCCAGCCGCGACCGCCTGGGCAAGCTGGAGGAGGAGCTCGCCGAGCTCAAGGGCAAGCAAGGCGAGATGATGGGCCAGTGGGAGCGCGAAAAGAGCGCCATCGAAGTGGTGCGCAACATCAAGGCCGCCATTGAGCAAACCCGGCTGGAGATTGAGGAGGCCGAGCGCAAGCTGGACTACAACCGCGCCGCCGAGCTGCGCTACTCCAAGCTGCACGGCCTGGAGAAGCAACTGGCCGAGAGCGGCCCGCAGGACGACGACGGCCCGCGCCTGCTGAAGGAAGAGGTCGGCCCGGACGACATCGCAAGCATCATCTCCCGCTGGACCGGCATTCCGGTGACGCGCCTGCTGGAGGGCGAGCGGGAGAAGCTGCTGCGCCTGCCCGACGTGCTGCACGAGCGCGTGGTGGGCCAAGACGAGGCCGTGCAGGCCGTGGCCGACGCCGTTCTGCGCGCCCGCGCGGGCCTGAAGGATCCCCGTCGGCCCATCGGCAGCTTCCTGTTCCTGGGCCCCACGGGCGTGGGCAAGACCGAGCTGTGCAAGACCCTGGCCCAGGCGCTGTTCGACACCGAGGAAAACATGGTGCGCCTGGACATGAGCGAGTACATGGAGAAGCACTCCGTGGCCCGGCTCATCGGCGCGCCTCCGGGCTACGTGGGCTACGACGAGGGCGGCCAGCTCACCGAGGCCGTGCGCCGCAAGCCGTACGCCGTGGTGCTGTTCGACGAGGTGGAGAAGGCCCACCCGGACGTGTTCAACGCCCTGCTCCAGATTCTGGACGACGGACGCCTGACCGACAGCCATGGCCGCACCGTGGACTTCAAGAACACCATCCTCATCATGACTTCGAACATCGGCGCGCAGCACATGCTGCTGGGCATCCAGCCGGACGGCACCTTTGCGCCGGGCGTGGCCGACCAGGTCATGGAGGCTTTGCGCGCCCACTTCCGGCCCGAGTTCCTGAACCGCGTGGACGAGACGGTGCTGTTCAAGCCTTTGCAGCAGCAGCAGCTCATGGCCATCATCGAACTGCTGGCGGGCAGCCTGCGCGAGCGCCTGGCCGACCGCAAGATGGGCCTTGAGATCACCGACACGGCCAAGAGCTTCATGGCCGAGGCGGCCTACGACCCGATCTACGGCGCGCGGCCCCTGCGGCGCTATCTGCAAACGCACCTGGAAACGCCGCTGGCCCGCGAGATCATCTCCGGGCGGCTGGCCGACGGCGCGCAGGTGGTCGTGGACGTGCAGGAAGACCGCATCGTGTTCGGCGTCAAGGACGACGACGGCGGCGTGATCTTCGACGCCGACGTTTCCCCCACGCCGACTGCGGATGCCGGACGGAAGATGCAGTAGCCCGCCGTTTCCTTTCAGAGAATCTACCAAGAGGGGCTGCGGCCCCTCTTTTTTTCTCTGCGCAACCGCCCGCCCGGCGCTTTCTCCCTTTGCCCTCTAGCCCGCGGCCATCGAATCCTGTACTCTTGCCAAACTGAGGCAGAACAAACCCGCCCGCCCCCCCCATCAGCCCGGCGCACGGCCTCAGCGTAATGCAACACGACAGAAGGACCAGCCCCATGCGCCCAGAACGCCAACAACTTATCCGCGCACTCTTCGACGAATATATCATGATGTATGCCCTGCGCGACGACCGGCTGACGGAGCGCTTCAGCGACTGTTTCAGCGGATTCACGGGCGGCGGCGACTTCCTGGTCAAGGACAGGGAGGCCTGGGTGAGGGTCACCCGGCAGGACTTCGCCCAGGTGAGCGACCCGCTGCGCATCGAAATGCTGGATGTCTCGATGCAGGACCTCTGCGACGATGTCGTCACGGTGACGGGCTTTTTCCACATCCACCTGCCCATAAAAGACCACATCCTGTCCCAGGAGACGGCGCGCCTGGTCCTCATCTTCCGGCGCGAGGGCGAGGAGTGGAAGATAGTGAACAGCACCATTTCCATCCCCTACCACATGGTGGAGGACGGGGAGGTGTATCCGCTCAGCGGTCTGCATGAACGCAACCGCGAGCTCGAAGAGTTGGTGGATGAACGCACCCGCGCCCTGGAAGCCACCAACGCCAAGCTGGAGGCGCTGAGCAACACCGACGGGCTGACCTGCATAGCCAACCGGCGCAACTTCGACCGCGTGTTCGCCCAGGAATGGAACCGCGCGCAACGCGCAGGCACCTCCCTGGCGCTGATTCTGCTCGATGTCGACCACTTCAAGCATTTCAACGACCGCTACGGCCATCTGGCGGGAGATGACTGCCTGCGGACAATCGCCCAGGCGCTGGCCTGCGCGGGGCAGCGCGCCGGAGATCTGACCGCCCGCTTCGGAGGCGAGGAGTTCGTCGTGCTGCTGCCGAACACAAGCCCGCGCGGCGCGCGGGAGGCCGCTCAGCGCATCCAGCAGGAAATCTGGTCGCTGGCGCTGCCGCATGAGGACACGCCGTGCGGCATCATCACAGTGAGCCTGGGCGTGGCCACCCTTACGCCATCACGGCTGCACTGCACCCAGGACATGTTGCGGCAGGCCGACGCGGCGCTCTACCAGGCCAAAGAAGCCGGACGCAACTGCCTGCGCACCGCCGCAGACTGACCCATTCAAGCGGAGGAACATGTGCCGCGCTTAAGTCCAGACAACCTCGAAGCCTACGCCGACGTCCTCATTTGGGCCTTGCGCACCAGCCGCGGCGTGCCTTTCAAGAACGGCGAGCTCGTGCTCGTGCGCTATGACCACGACGCCCTGCCCCTGGCCGAGGCCGTGTACGCCGCGCTGACCGACGCGCACCTGCACCCGCTGCCCATGGCCATGCCCACCAGTTCCATGCAGTTCCGGCGCTTCGCCAACTCAAGCTTCGGCCAGCTCACCTTCGCCCAGCCCGGGCTGGACGAGTTGCACCGCGCCACGGCGGGCGTCATCACCCTCCTGGCGCCAGACGACCTGGGTTCGTTGCGCGAGGTGGACCCACGCAGCATCGCCCAGGGCGAAAAGTCCGAGCAGAACGCCCTGGCCGTGCTGGACCGCCGCCGCCGGGCGGGGCTGCTGGGCTCCACCGTGTGCCTGTATCCCACCCAGGCCCTGGCCACGGCCAGCGGCATGCCCTTGGCCGAATACGCCGAACGCCTGGCGCGCGCTTGCCTGCTCTTCACGCCCGACCCCGTGTCGCAGTGGAAACGCGTGAAAAAGGAGCTGGCCGACATCGCCAAGTGGCTGGACAGCCTCAAGATCGAGTGCCTGCGCATTGAGAGCGAACACATGGACTTGAGCCTCCAGCCGGGCGACAAGCGCCGCTTTGTGGGCATGACGGGCCGCAACATTCCCGGCTACGAGCTCTACCTTGCGCCGGACTGGCGTACGGTGAAGGGCGTGTACTATGCGGATCAACCGAGCATCCGCTGGGGGCGGCTGGTCTCCAAGGCGCGCCTGGAGTTCCACAACGGCGTGGCCCTGGAGGCCGAGGCCGAACACGGCGGCACATTCCTCACGGGCCGCATGGCCAGCGACATCGGCGCGCGCCGCGTGGGCGAGTTCTCGCTCACGGACAGCCGCATCTCCCGCGTGGAGCGCTTCATGGCCCACACGCTGCTTGACGAGAACTACGGCGGCGCGGCGGGCAACTGCCACATCGCCCTTGGCGGGGCCTCGGCCATGAGCTTCAGCGGCCCGCCGCAGGAACTGACCCAAGAGCGCGCGGAAGCCCTCGGCTTCAACGCCTCCGGCATGCACTGGGATCTGGTGAACACCGAGCCCAAGCGCGTGACGGCCACCCTGCCGGGCGGCGGCAAACGCGCCATTTATGAAAACGGCCAGTTCCTGCTCTGATTCTCCCGCGCTTTTTTTGCGGCCAAGTGCCGCAAACCCGCGCCGCCCCGTGTTGACAAGCGGGCAACCGTGCTTACAAATGTGAATGACCACGACGCCGGGTGCGCTTCTCTCAAGCAGCCCGGCGTCGGCTTGTGTCAGATCGGCCGCCCGGAGCCCCCGGCCCAGGCGTCCAAGAAGGACGGGAGAGACATGTCGGAGAAAGAGATGAACGAGGCCCAGGAGGCCAGTCAGGAGCCCGTGGCCGAAAGCCAGGTGAACCTGAATGAAGAGGAGCTTGCCGCCCTGTGCAAGGCCCATGTGTGCACCAAGTGCGCTGTCATGGCCGAGGCGGAGGACATCAAGCTGCGCGCCCTGGCCGACAACGAAAACTTCAAGCGCCGCATCCAGCGCGAAACAGAAGAAGTGCGCCGCTACGCCACGGAATCCGTGCTGTCGGACCTGCTTCCCGTGCTGGACAACCTGGCCCTGGCCATAGACCATGCGCGCAGCGTCGAGGCCTGCAAGAACATCGTCATGGGCGTGGACATGACCCGCAAGATCTTCCTCGACACGCTGAAAAAGCATGGTTTGGAATGCGTGGGCGCCTGCGGCGAGGAATTTGACCCCAACCGGCACGAGGCCATCGGCACCGTGTGCGAACCCGGCCAGGCCGAGGGCTGCGTGGCCAAGGTGGCCCAGGCGGGCTACGTTCTCAAGGGGCGCGTCATCCGCCCGGCCAAGGTGCTGGTGAACAAGACCACGGAAGCATAAGGCCCCCGGCCTTTACATCGGAAAAAGCGGACTTAACTCAAGTCGCAACAGCAAACATCATTCCTCACCCGGAGGTTAGATCATGGGCAAGATTATCGGCATCGACCTGGGCACCACCAATTCCTGCGTGTACGTCATGGAAGGCAAGGACCCCAAATGCATCACCAGCCCGGAGGGCGGGCGCACCACCCCGTCCATCGTGGCCTTCACGGACAAGGAGCGCCTGATCGGCGAAATCGCCAAACGCCAGAGCGTGACCAACCCGGAAAAAACCATTTACGCCATCAAGCGTCTCATGGGCCGTCAGTACGACGCCCCCGAGGTCACCAAATGGCGCGAGCACTGCCCCTACAAGATCGTTGCGGGCAAGAACAACGACGCCTGGGTCGAGATCGCCGGCAAAAAGTACAGCCCGCCCGAGGTTTCCGCCTTCATCCTGCAGAAGCTCAAGAAGGACGCGGAGACGTATCTGGGCGAGGCCGTCACCGAGGCCGTCATCACCGTTCCCGCCTACTTCAACGACTCCCAGCGCCAGGCCACAAAAGACGCGGGCAAGATCGCCGGCCTTGAGGTCAAGCGCATCATCAACGAGCCCACGGCGGCTTCGCTGGCCTATGGCATGGACCGCAAGAAGAACGAAAAAATCGCCGTGTTCGACCTGGGCGGCGGCACCTTCGACATTTCCATCCTCGAGGTGGGCGACAATGTCGTGGAAGTGCGCGCCACCAATGGCGACACCTTCCTGGGCGGCGAAGACTTCGACCAGCGCGTCATCCAGCACCTGGTGGAAGAGTTCAAGCGCGAGAACGGCATCGACCTGGCCAAGGACCGCATGGCCTTGCAGCGCTTGAAGGAAGCCTCCGAGAAGGCCAAGCAGGAGCTCTCCTCCACCATGGAGACCGAGATCAACCTGCCCTTCATCACCGCCGACCAGAACGGCCCCAAGCACCTCATGGTCAAGCTTTCCCGCGCCAAGCTGGAAAGCCTGGTCATGGATCTGGTGGAGCGCACCATCGGCCCCTGCAAAAAGGCCCTGGCCGACGCCGGCCTTACCGCCAAGGACATCGACGAAGTGGTGCTGGTGGGCGGCATGACCCGCATGCCCATCGTGCAGCAGAAAGTGGGCGAGTTCTTCGGCAAGGAGCCCAACCGCACCGTGAACCCCGACGAGGTCGTGGCCATGGGCGCGGCCATTCAGGGCGGCATTCTGGCGGGCGATGTGAAGGACGTGCTGCTCCTCGACGTGAGCCCGCTTTCCCTGGGCATCGAGACCATGGGCAGCGTATTCACCAAGCTCATTGAGCGCAACACCACCATCCCCACCCGCAAAAGCCAGGTGTTCACCACCGCTGCCGATTCGCAGCCCTCGGTGTCCATCCATGTGCTCCAGGGCGAACGCCCCATGGCCAGCGACAACATGACCCTGGGCCGCTTCGAGCTCACCGGCATTCTGCCCGCGCCCCGCGGCGTGCCGCAGATCGAGGTCACCTTCGACATCGACGCCAACGGCATCGTGAACGTTTCCGCCAAGGACACCGGCACCGGCAAGGAGCAGTCCATCCGCATCACGGCCTCCAGCGGTTTGTCCGAGACGGACATCGACCGCATGGTCAAGGACGCCGAGGCCCACGCCGAAGAGGACAAGAAGAAGCAGGCCCTCATCGAGGCCCGCAACCAGGCCGATTCCCTGGTCTACAGCACCGAGAAGAGCCTGAAGGACATCGGCGACAAGGTGGACCCAGTGCTCAAGGGCGACCTTGAGTCCAAAATCGAGGCCGTGAAAAAGGCCCTGGAAAGCGAAGACGTCGACGCCATCAAGACCGCCGCCGACGAGCTGGCCCAGTCCTCGCACAAGCTGGCCGAGCAGCTCTACGCCCAGAAGCAGGGCGACGCCGGAGCCGCTGGCGGCGGCTGCGCCGACGGCACCTGCGGCGGTGCGCAGTCCAAGCCCGCCGACGAAAATGTCGTGGATGCGGACTACACCGAGGTCAAGTAAGCGAGCGAAGCCCGCGCAGCTTGCCTTGCGAAGCAAGACAGCATAGCATATCCCGGCCTGCGGACCCCCGTGGGCCGGGATATTTTTGCATCCAGGCAGTGGGGAGGCCCAAAGCATGATGCCGACCAGAATCGCGCGCCCGTTGGGCATCCGCATCTCAGCCGCCCGGCGTCTGGCGTTCTTGTTCGCAGTGGCCGCCGCGCTCTTGGCCGCCGGCTGCGTGGAGCTGAACCTGCCCAGCCCCTCCGATCCGCCGCAGGAAATCCTGCGCGAGCAGACCACCGAGGATTTGGCCGCCGAGGCCGAGGGCTACTGGAAGACGGGCAACCATCCCTTGAGCGAGCTCACCTACTCCCGGCTGCTGGAACGCGGCGATCTGGAGCGCGGTACCCGGCTCATGGCCCTGGACCGTCTGGCCGCCAGCGCCTATCAGGCCAGGCACTACCACCAAGCCCGGCAGGCTCTGGACCGCCGCGCGCGCACCGACAAGACCGTGCTGGCCACCTGGCCCTGGCACGAGCTCTACATCAAGACCCTGGTGGCCCAAAACAGGGCGGACCTGCTGGAGACGCACCAGGAATGGATTCTGGCGCACACCGAACTGCCCTTCGAGGTGCGCGGACGCGCCACCCTGGCCCTTGCAGAGGTGTACACCCAGAGCGGCGACTACGCCCGTGTGCTGAACATTCTGGCCACGGGGCACAGCCAGGCTCCGGAGGCCGCCGCCAAGATCACCTTGGAAGGACTTTACGCCACCGCCCTGCGCGACCTGCCCGACGACCAGTTGGTGGGACTGGCGAAAACAGTGGGCGCCAAGCCCTCCGTGGTCTTCCCCCATGTCCTCATCCAGCGCGAAACCGCGCGCCGAGGCCTGGGCGTGCGCTCCGATGGTAGCAGAACCCCGCTGGCGCTGGCCGCAGGGCCGGCCGCCCTCCCCATCGTCGCTGCCGCCTCCGGCCCGCTGCTGGCCCAAAACGCCTCGCGCGTCCAGTCCGACCAGCCCGCGGCCCTGCTGCCGCGCCAATCGGACGGCGTTGCCCGCATGGCGCTGGTGCTGCCGCTTACGGGGCGCTTTGCCGCCACGGGGCAAAAGGTGCTGCGCGGGGCCGGAGTGGCCCAAAAGCGCCTCACCGCCCAGGGCCGCAAGGTGGAGATCAAGATCATCAACGCCGAGTCCCCGGACTGGCGCGGCCAGCTGGCCGCCCTGCCGGCCAATATCGCCGTGGTGGGCGGGCCGCTTCTGAACGTCGAGGCCCTGCATGTCATGGAGGCCGACGGCACCCTCGCCAAACGCGCGGTCTTCGCCTTCCAGCCCGACCTGGGCGCCACCCAGGAAGGCCGCCAAGCCTGGCGCTTCTTCCCCAGCTTCAAGGACCAGGCCCGCGCCCTCATCGACCTCACCGCCGACAAGCTGGGCATCCGCTCCGTGGCGGTGCTGGCCCCCAAGAACCGTTACGGCCAGCGCATGGCAGAAGTCTTCCAGGCCGAGGCCAAGGCGCGGGGCCTCAAGCTCGCCGCCAGCGAGACCTATCCGCCGGACGACCACCCGCGCTGGCTGCACAGCGTGAGCCGCCTGCTCAAGATTCCGGAAGGATTCCGCCACAACAAGAACATGCCTCTGCCCATGCCGGACTTCGGGGCCGTGTTCATGCCCGAGGAATGGGGCCAGGCCGAAATGCTCGCCTCCAACTTCCACTTCTTTGAAGGCCAGCACCTGCTGTTTTTGGGCACGGATCTCTGGAGCGTGGGCCTGGACAACGCCAAGGACGTGGACGACACCTATTTCCAGCATGCCGCCTGCCCCGGCGCCTGGTGGCCGGAGACCAACGGCGGACGCGCGCTGCAGGCCCTGATGGACGAGCAGTCCCTGGGCCAGGCCGACTTCTGGGTGGCCTTGGGCTACGACTTCGTGCGCCTGGCCGGCCGCCTGGACCTTGGCGCGGGCTGGACCGTTCCGGAGGTCAACATGCGGCTTGCCGCCCTGAAGGACCTGGACTACAGCATGGCCCCGATGGGTTGGAACGCGGAAGGCCAAGCCCGGCAGAACCTGTATTTGTTCACCCCGCGCAAGGAAGGCAAGGCCCTGGTCGATGCCCCGTCCATGCGCGAGGACATCGAAAAGGCCAGGGACCGCCGCGCCAAGCGTTTGAACGCCTCGCGCGAGATGCGCAAGGCCAGGAAGGACGGCGCATCGGGCAGTTTGACCCGGGACGTCAAGGAGTAAGGAGCGCACGCACATGAAGATCAGCCCCGAAGAAGTGGCCAAGGTCGCCCGGTTGGCGCGCCTTGAGCTGACGCAGGACACCATCGACCAGTATGCCTCCCAACTGGGCGGCATCCTGGGGTACATGGACAAGCTCTCCGAGCTCGACACCGCGAACGTGGAGCCCATGTACACCCCGGTGGACCAGGTGAGCGTCATGCGCGACGATGTGGTCAAAAAGGACTACACGCGCGAGGACATTCTTAAAAATGCACCCGAGACCGATGGCGCGTTCTTCATCGTGCCGCGCATCGTTTAGCGCAAAACCCCCTGCCGACACGGAAACCAGACATGCCTGAACTTACGCAGATGACCCTTTCCGAGGTCCGCCGCGCCCTGGCGGACAAAACCGTCAGCGCCGCCGAGGTCACCGAGTCCGCCCTTGCGCGCATCGCCAGCACCGAACCCAAGCTTCGGGCCCTGCTCTCTGTGCAGGCCGAGGAAGCCCGCGCCCTGGCAAAAGCCCTGGACGCCGCCGGTCCCGACCCGCAGAAGCCCCTCTGGGGCGTGCCGCTCGTCGTGAAGGACGTGCTGGCCACCAAGGGCGTGCCGACCACTTGCGGCTCCAAGATCCTGGAAAATTTCCGCCCCGTGTACGACGCCACAGCCGTGGCGCGGCTCAAGGATGCCGGGGCCATCCTGCTGGGCAAGGCCAACATGGACGAGTTTGCCATGGGCTCCACCACGGAGAACTCCGCCTACTTCGCCACCAAGAACCCCTGGGACCTGGAGCGCGTTCCCGGCGGCTCCAGCGGCGGTTCCGGCGCTACGGTGGCCGCCTGCCAGTCTTACGGCGCGCTGGGCACCGACACCGGCGGCTCCATCCGCCTACCCGCCAGCTTCTGCGGCATCGTGGGGCTCAAGCCCACCTATGGCCGCGTGTCGCGCTTCGGCATGGTGGCCTACGGCTCCTCGCTGGACCAGATCGGCCCCATGACCCGCACGGTGGAAGACGCCGCGCGCCTGCTTGCGGTCATCGCCGGGCACGACGCCAAAGACTCCACCAGCGTGGACGCGCCCGTGCCCGACTACGTGGCCGCCCTTTCCGAACGCGCCGACTTGAAGGGCCTGACCATCGGCCTGCCCGCCGAGTATTGGGACGAAGGGCTCTCGCCCGAGGTGGCCGAGGCCTGCGGCAACGCCGTCAAGCAGGCCGAGGCGCTGGGCGCCAAAACCGTGCGCGTGAACCTGAAGCTCTCGCAGTACGCCATCGCCACCTATTACATCATCGCCGTGGCCGAGGCGAGTTCCAACCTGGCGCGCTTCGACGGCGTGCGCTACGGCCACCGGGCCAAGGACGCCGAGAACCTGCTGGACATGTACGTGAAAAGCCGCACCCAGGGCTTTGGCGACGAGGTGCAGCGGCGCATCATCCTGGGCACCTACGTGCTCTCGTCCGGCTATTACGACGCCTACTACCGCAAGGCCGCGCAGGTACGCCGCCTGCTGCGCCAGGACTTCGAGGCCGCCCTTTCCCAGTGCGACGTGCTGGCCGGGCCGGTGTGCCCCACCACGGCCTTCAAGGTGGGCGAAATGACCAGCGATCCCTTGCAGATGTATCTCATGGACATCTTCACCATCTGCACCAACCTGGCCGGTCTGCCGGGCATGAGCCTGCCCGTGGGCCTTGGCCGCGATACCGGCATGCCCGTGGGCTTGCAGCTCACAGGCCGGGCCTTTGACGAGGCGCGCATGCTCCAGCTGGCCCAGGTGCTGGAGAAGAGCGTCCCGGCAACGGGCCTGCCCACGCTGTAACCCGCAGGAGCCCCCCATGCCCGTAACCCTGGTGAGCATTCTGGAAGGCCGCGGCGCAGCGGACAAGCGCGCCCTGATGGAGGCCGTGCAGGCCGCCATAGCGAACACGCTGGGGCTGCCGCCGCAGGACCGCAACCTGCGCCTGGCCGTGCATGGCCGCGATGAATGGCTGCTGCCCGACGGCAAGAGCGACCGCTACGTGCTGGTGGAGATAGCCCTCTTCGCGGGGCGCACGCCGGAGACCAAAGGCGCGCTCTATGCCGCCATCGTGAAGAGTCTGGAGGCGCTCGGCATGGACAAGAACGACATCTTCATCCGCCTCGACGACCAACCGCGCGAGAACTTCGGCATCCGGGGCGGCCTGCGCGCCGATCTGGTGCAGCTGGGGTATGCGGTGAAGGTGTAGCCCCTTTCGACACACGAAAAAAAGGCCCGGCCCGGAGCGTTCCTGCTCCGGGCCGGGCCTTTGTCATTGCGCTGGGCGCACGGCTCAGTTGCCCAGGCACTCCTGGCAGACTCCGCCGAAGCGGATCTCCGCCGTGTCCACGCGCATGGGCAGGCGGGCGCGCAGTTCCGAGAGCCCGGCGTCCAGCGGGCGCGAATCCAGGCACTGCGTGTGGCCGCAGCGCGTGCAGGTAAAGTGCGCGTGCCCGGCCGCACCGGCGCGCAGGCAGTAGCGGAAGGCCCGCTCCCCGGCGTTGTGCCGCGTGGCCACGCCGTGCTCCACCAGCAGATCCAGAATGCGGTACAGGGTCACGCGGTTCAGTTGCGCGCCAAGCAGAAACAAAAGTTCCTGCGGAGTCAAGGGCCGCCCGGCCCCGGCCAAGGCCTGAACCACCAGCACCCGCTTGGCCGTTGCGGCAAGCCCGCCCCGCTTCAGCGTCTCCAATCCGTTCATGGGCGATGCTCCTTGCAGCCTACTGCAACGCCTCGCGGAAGCCCTTGGCGACCTTGAGGAGATTGGCAGCCCAGTCCGCGGCCAGGGGGTCGGCCACCACCAGCCTGGCGCCGATGGCCTTGGCGATGGTGGAGGCCGTGCGCTGGCTCATCTGCGGCTGCACGAAAATGGCCGTGGCGCCCTTGGCCTTGGCTTGGCTGACGATGGCCGCAAGACGCTTGGGCGAGGGCTCCTTGCCCTCGAACTCGATGGCCGCCTGGGTCAGGCCGTAGTCGTGGGCGAGGTAGCCCCAGGCCGGGTGGAACACCAGAAATGTGCGCTTATTGGCCGGAATGCCGGAGAACAGCGTCTTGAGCTGCGCGTCCAGGGCGTCGATTTCCTTGAGCAGGGCGCTCAGGTTCGCGGCGTAGGCCTTGGCGTTGGCCGGGTCGGCCTTGGAAAAGGCCTCGGCGATCTTGGCCGAAATCTGGCGCGCATGCGCGGGCGAGACCCAGACGTGCGGGTCGGACTCGCCGTCATGGTCGTGGCCGCCCTTGGCCGCGTGGCCGTGCCCGTGCTCCTCGTGCCCCTCGGGCATGGGCAGCTTGTGCAGGCCCGCGTCCGTGTGCACGAACACCATCTTGGGGTTCGCGCCCCTGAGCCGGGGCTCCCAGGCTTCCTCGAACTCCAGGCCAACAGACAGGTACATGCTGGAGGCCGCGATGGCGCGCATCTGGGAAGGCTTGGGTTCGTAGGTGTGGGCGTCGGCCCCGGCGGGCACCAGCATCGCGGTGTGCACCAGGCCGCCGCCGATCTTGTCGGCGAAATACTGCATGGGCGCAACACCCACCGCAACCTGCATTTTTCCGGCAAGGGCCAGGCCCGGCAGTGCGCAGCCAAGCAGCAGAAGGCATACAAATCCGAGCAGTTTTCTCATTGCGGATACTCCTGGTTTCGGCTACACCGCTTGCGGTGCAACTCTGTTGCATTGAGGCTTGCAACAAAGTTGCATCACTGTCAAGGCAGCTTTCAAAACCCCGGCCGCACGGTTAAGGAATCACATGGACCAGAGCGCCTTCTCCATTTTTTCGGCCATCGTCACCTCCATCGTGCTGGAGGCCGCGCCGTTTCTGCTGCTGGGCTCGCTCCTGTCGTCCATTTTGCACGTGTACGTGGGCGATGGGGCCCTGGCCCGCCTGGGCCGGCGCAGCCTGCCCGCGCAGATCGGCCTTGGCCTTATGGCCGGGCTGGTGCTGCCTACCTGCGAATGCGGCGTGGTGCCGGTGACGCGCCGCCTGCTGCGCAAAGGTGTGCCGCCCGGCGCGGCGATCTCCTTCATGCTGGCGGCCCCTGTGGTCAATCCCGTGTCCCTGGCGTCCACCTGGGTGGCCTTTCAGGGCGACTGGCGCATGGTCGCAGGACGCGCGGCGCTGGTGCTGCTGCCCGCTGCGGCCCTGGGCTGGGTGCTGGGGGCGGTCAAGGGCCAGGATCTGCTGCGCCCCACCCTGGACATGGCCCACGAGGCGGAGTGCGGGTGCGGATGCGGCGCGGGGGACCGCCCGCGCCCAGGCCTGGCCCAGGGCGTGCTGGACGTGATCCGCGCCACCGGGCGCGAGTTTCTGGACATGGGTCTGTTCCTCATCGTGGGAGCCTGCGCCGCCGGACTGTTCAAGGTTTTTCTGCCGCAGGAATGGCTCGGCCTCATGTCGGCCAATCTCTGGCTGGCCGTGCCCGCCATGATGCTCCTGGCCGTGCTCATGAGCGTCTGCTCCGAGGCCGACGCTTTCGTGGCCGCCAGCCTGTCGATGTTTCCGCGCCCGGCCTTGCTGGGCTTCCTGGCCCTTGGCCCCATGCTGGACCTGAAGCTGCTGCCCGCCTATTTGAGCGTGTTCAAGCGCCGCCCGGCCCTGGTGGTGATTCTTGCGCCCGCCCTGGCGGTGTATGTGCTGGCCATGAGCCTGGGCCTGAGCGGGGTGATGCAGTGAACACGCTGGCGTCTTTCCGGGCAAGGTTCCAGAGCCTGGCCCAGGACCGCATGGACGGCCTGTGCCTCGTGTGCCTGGGCGGGCTCATGGCCGCGCTGTCCCGCTCCGGCATGTACTGGTATTTCCTGAACCCCAGGTTCAGCCCCCTCACCCTGACGGCGGGCGCGCTGCTGGGCCTGTGCGGGCTGGCGCTGCTGCTGCGGCCGCAGCCGGCACACCGCAGCGCGGGACGGCTCATCCGCCAGGCTGTGCTGCTGGGCTTCCTTTCCCTGGCGGCCACCTCGTGGGACCAGGCCGCCAGCGAACCCCTGCCCGGCGCCCTCAATCCGGCCACTGCCGACAACGCCGCCCAGGCCCCGGAGCCGGAAGCTCCCGTGAACCTGCGCCCGGTCAAGAACGGCGTGGAGTACCTGCGGCTGAACCTGGCCGAGCTGTACATCATGCTCGACAAGGGGCGCAAAGACTACCCGCCGCACTTCGCCTTGCGCGCCCAGGTGGTGCGCACACCGCAGCTGGACCAGCGCGGCCATGTGCTTCTGAAGCGTACCGCCGTAACCTGCTGCCTGGCCGACAGCCTGGAGCTGAGCTTTGTGGCCAGCGGCGTGGAGAACGCGCAAAGCGGCCAGTGGGTGGAGGTTTACGGCCACGTGGAGCGGCTGGAGGCAAAAGGCGCGGACAAAGGCCTGGCGCAGGCCGCCCCCAAAGGCGAAGGCCCATCCATCGCCCTCACCAACCCCAAGTTCCGCATCCGGGCCGAGGCCGTGGAAGCCATCGCCCAGCCGGGCTTTCCCTACCTGTTCGAGTTCCGAGAAGCAGAGCCCTTTGCCTGGTGACGAAAACGGGGGACCGGTTTCCCGGCCCCCCGCGGCGTGTGTTTGATGAACGCGGCGGGCTACATGTTCGCCAGCACGGCGTCGGCCATGGCCACGCAGCCCACGAGCTTGCAGCCTTCCTCGCGGATGTCGCCGGTGCGGTAGCCCTGCTGCAGGGTCTTCTGCACCGCCGTCTCAATGGCCTGGGCCTGCTGGCCCATGTCGCCGGTCTTCTCGGTCGAGCTGTAGCGCAGCAGCATGGCCACGGAGAGGATGGTGGCCAGCGGGTTGGCCTTGTCCTGCCCGGCGATATCCGGGGCCGAGCCGTGGATGGGCTCGAACAGGCCAGGGTTTTTTTCGCCCACGCTGGCCGAGGGCAGCATGCCGATGGACCCGGTGATGACCGAGGCCTCGTCGGACAGGATGTCGCCGAAGAGATTCTCGGTCACGATGACGTCAAACTGCGAGGGGTCGCGCACCAGCTGCATGGCCGCGTTGTCCACGTACATGTGCGAAAGCTCCACCTCGGGGTAGTCTTTCGCCACCTCCAGCACAATTTCGCGCCACAGGCGCGAAACATCGAGCACGTTGGCCTTGTCCACACTGCACAGCTTCTTGCGGCGCTTCATGGCCGCCTCGAAGCCCACCTTGGCGATGCGCCGGATCTCGTGCTCGGCGTAGATCATGTTGTTGAAGCCCACGCGCTCGCCGTTGCGCACCTCAATGCCCTTGGGCGTGCCGAAGTAGGCCCCGCCGGTAAGCTCGCGCACCACCAGCAGATCGATGCCCTTGGCCACGATGTCCGGGCGCAGGAAGCAGGCGTGCCTCAGTTCCGGAAACAGGCTGGCCGGGCGCAGGTTGGCGAAAAGCCCCAGCGCCTTGCGGATGCCCAGCAAGCCGCGTTCGGGCCGGATGGCCGGGTCGATGGTGTCCCACTTGGGGCCGCCCACGGCGCCCAGCAGCACGGCGTCCGCAGCCTGGCACAGCTTCACCGTGGCCTCGGGCAGGGGGCCGCCTGTGGCGTCGATGGCGCTGCCGCCGATGAGGGCTTCCTCGATCTCAAATGCGGTGCCGTATTTCTCGGTCACCTTGGCCAAAACGCGCAGGGCCTGGGCGATGATCTCGCGGCCGATGCCGTCGCCGGGCATGACACAGATTTTCATGTTCATTCCCGCCCCGTTACTGCCTGTCCGCCAGGCGTTTCTTGACGTAGGGCACCAGCCCGCCGGCGTCCAGCAGCTCCTGCATGAACGTGGGCACCTTGGCGCAGATGATGGTTTCGCCCGTGGTCAGGTTCTTGATGCGCCCGGCCTCGGTGTCGACCTCCAGCTTGTCGCCGTCCTTGAGCTTGGCCACGTCGTCGCCCACTTCCAGCAGCACCAGGCCCATGTTGAAGCCGTTGCGGTAGAAGATGCGGGCGAAGCTCTTGGCCACCACCACGGGAATGCCCGCGCCCAGAATGGCGATGGGCGCGTGCTCGCGGCTGGAGCCGCAGCCGAAGTTCTCATCGGCCACCATGATGTCGTTTGACTTGACCCGCTTGACCCAGCCGGGTTCAAGGCCTTCCATGCAGTTGCTGCCCAGAACCTGGGCGTCGGTGGTCACCAGAAACCGGGCCGGAATGATGGCGTCGGTGTCGATGTGCGCCCCGACCTTGTGCGCATTGCCTGTAACAAGCATGTCTCTCTCCTTCTCAATAACGCCGGTGATGCCGGCGAATGTTCGTATCAGGTGCCCTACAGTTTCGAGGGGTTCATGATCTCGCCCGCGATGGCGCTGGCGGCAGCGACTGCCGGGCTGGCCAGGTAGACCTCGCTTTCCAGGCTGCCCATGCGGCCCCGGAAATTGCGGTTGGTGGTGGAGATGCAGCGCTCCCCGCCAGCCAGAATGCCCATGTGGCCGCCCAGGCAGGGCCCGCAGGTGGGCGGACCCACAACTGCGCCGGCGTCCATGAAGATGCCGAACAGCCCCTCATCCATGGCCTGCCGCCAAATCTTCGGCGTGGCGGGCAGCACGATGAGCCGCACGTTCTTGTGCGCCTTGCGGCCCTTCAAGATGGCCGCGGCCTCGCGCAGGTCCTCGATGCGGCCATTGGTGCAGGAGCCGATGACGGCCTGATCCACGCGCATGCCCTTGAGCTCGTCCACGGGGCGGACGTTGTCCGGCAGGTGCGGGCAGGCCACCTGGGGTTGCATGCCGGTAACGGACAGGGTCAGGTCCTGCTCGTACACCGCGCCGGCGTCGGCCTTGAGCAGCTTGTCGCCCGTGCGTCCGGCCTTCACGCAGTAGGCCAGGGTCTTTTCATCCGCCGGGAACAGGCCGGCCTTGCCGCCCGCCTCGATGGCCATGTTGGCCATGGTCATGCGGCCCTCGATGGACAGGGCGTCGATGACCGGACCGCAGAACTCCAGCGCCCGGTACAGCGCGCCGGAAACGCCGATGTTGCCGATGAGGTGCAGGATCAGATCCTTTGCGCCCACGAACGGCTCCAGCGTGCCCTCAAAGGCCACGCGGATGGTGGGCGGCACCTTGAACCAGGTTTCCCCCAAGGCCATGGCCCCGGCGATGTCGGTGGAGCCCATGCCGGTGGCGAAGGCGCCCAGGCCGCCATACGTGCAGGTGTGGCTGTCCGCGCCGATGACCACATCGCGCGGGCCGACCAGGCCGAGTTCGGGCAGCAGGGCATGCTCCACGCCCACGTTGCCGCCCTCATAATAGTGGGAAATGCCCATCTCGCGCGCGAAATCCCGCACGACCTTCACCTGCTCGGCGGAGTCGATGTCCTTGTTGGGCGTGAAGTGGTCGCACACCAGGGCGATCTTGTCCTTGTTGAAGACCTTGGTGGCGCCCATGGCCTTGAAGGACTTGATGGCCAGCGGCGCGGTGATGTCGTTGGCGAGCACCAGCGACACGCGGCAGTTGACGATCTGCCCGGCGCGGGTGATCTCTTCATCGGTGTGCGCCTGCAGGATTTTTTCGGCTAAAGTGTGGGACATTCGTCGTTCTCCTCTCTCATTTTCTCCAAACGGTTGAGCGCGTTGATGAAGGCCATCGCGCTGGCCACGAGGATGTCCTCGTTGGTGCCTCGGCCCACGGACTTCTTGGCTCCGTGCGCAATGCGCACGGTCACCGTGGCCTGGGCGTCTGTGCCGCCGGTGACGGCGTTTATCTGAAAGCGGTCCAGGGCGGGCGCAAAGCCCACCATCTCGCCAATGCACTTGAACAGGGCGTCCACCGGGCCTTCGCCAAAGGCCGAGTTGCGCTTCTCCTCCACCACGTTCTCGCCGTCCAGCACCTCAAGCACCATGGCCGCGTGGGGCGGCACGCCGTGCGTTCCCGAGAAGACGCTCATGTCCTTCAGGCGGTACTTGTCGCGGCGGCGGTACACCTTCTCGAGCACCAAGGCCTCAACGTCCTCGTCGAACACGCGCTCCTTCTTGTCCGCCAGCTCCTTCACCGCGGCGAAAACCACGGCCAGTTGCTGCTCGTCCAGCGGGTAGCCCAGCTCCATGAGCTTGGCCTTGATGGCGTGGCTGCCGGAGTGCTTGCCGATGATCATCTCCGTGCCCTTGCGGCCCACGGATTCCGGCGTCATGATCTCGTAGGTCAGCGGATTCTTCAGCATGCCGTCCTGGTGGATGCCGGACTCGTGCGCGAAGGAGTTGGCGCCCACGATGGCCTTGTAGGGCGGAATGGGCTGGCCGATGATCTGCGAGAGCCTGCGGCACGACGGATAGAGCTGCGTGGTTTTGACGTTGCAGTCGATCTTGTACAGCTCGTGGCGCGTGTGCAGCGCCATGACGAGTTCTTCAAGGGAAGCGTTGCCCGCGCGCTCGCCGATGCCGCACAAGGTCACCTCGGCTTGGCGCGCGCCCGCCCGGATGGCCGAGAGGCTGTTGGCCACGGCCAGGCCCAGGTCGTTGTGGCAGTGCACGCTGAACACTGCCTGCTTGGCGTTGGGCACGGTCTTCAAGAGGTAGCTGATGAGCTCGCCGAACTCAAAGGGCTGGGCGTAGCCCACGGTGTCCGGAATGTTGACCGTGGTGGCTCCGGCGCGGATGACCCGCTCGCACACGGTGGCCAGGAACTCCCAGTCCGAGCGTGAAGCGTCCTCTGCGGAGAACTCCACGTTGGACGTCAGGCTCGCGGCGTGCTTCACCGCGGCCTCGGCCATTTCCAGCACTTCCTCGCGGGTTTTGCGCAGCTTGTGCGCCATGTGGATTTCGCTGGTGGCCAGAAAGGTGTGGATGCGCGGGTGGGCGGCGTGCTTTATGGCCTCCCAGCCGCGGTCGATGTCTTTGGTCAGGGCGCGGCACAAGGCGGCCACCTGGACGTTCTTCACCGCTCCGGCGATGGCGGCCACGGCTTCGAAGTCGCCCTGGCTGGCGGCGGGAAAGCCCGCCTCGATGATATCGACGCCGAGGGTCTCCAATTGCTGCGCCAGGCTGACCTTTTCCTCAAGGCTCATGGTGGCGCCGGGGGACTGTTCCCCATCACGGAGCGTGGTATCGAAAATATACACGCGATCAGACATAAATCCTCCTCGCTTGATTTCGGAAGCGTATCCGGTTCACGTTTGGCTGGCAAGAATGGCACGACAGACAACGGCGGGCGATCACCCGCGCGGGGGACGTCCCAGAGGGAAGCTCCTACAGCCGAATGTGGGAAAACAGGGGGTCTCGGCTTACGAGGGTTCCTTCTGGGACTCTCGTAGGAGCTTGGAACTGCGGGGAGTTAGGATGAAAAGAGTGTAGATGGGGCCACTGATGAGGTAGCCCAGGAAGAAGAGAAAGCCCAACATCTTGGGGCGCGAGGCCACCATGACGAAGAGCAGTATCACCGTGACCATGGAGCTGAAGGGGTGGGCCTTGATGAAGCCGTATTCCTTGAACGAGGCATAGCGCATGGTGCTCACCATGAGGAAGGAGAGCACATACACGAGCACCAGGCTGGCCGTGGGCAGCACGCCCGTGAGCCAGGACTCCGGCAGATGCGGGGCGAACAGCACCAGGCAGGCCAGGGTGCTGGCCTGGGCCGGAATGGGCAGGCCGATGAAGAACTTCTTGCTGGTGACGGCGGCCTGCACGTTGAACCGCGCGAGCCGCAAGGCCCCACAGGCCATGAGCAGGAACGAGGCCATAAGGCCCAGCGTGCCGAATTCCGAAAGCTGCCACTGGTACATCATGAGCCCCGGCGTTGCGCCGAAGGCCACGAGGTCGGCCAGGGAGTCGAACTGCACGCCGAATTCGCTGGTGGTGTTGGTGAGCCGGGCCACCTTGCCGTCCAGGCCGTCGAACAGGCACGAACCCAGGATGCACAACGCCGTGTACTCGAACTTGCCCTCAATGGCCCAGATCATCCCCAGAAAGCCCAGGAACAGGCTCGCCGTGGTGAACAGGTTCGGCAGTATGTACACGCCCTTGTGGCGGGGCAGGGCCTTTTCCTTAGCCATCAAGACTCCCGGGCTCTCTAGCCCTGGCTTATTTGCGAACCGCTATGGCCGTTTCGCCCGCGCGGACGGTTTCGCCCACGTAGACCTTCACAGCATAGCCATCGGGAAGGTAGAGGTCAACTCTGGAGCCGAACTTGATCAGGCCGAACCGCTCGCCCCGGCGCAGAATGTCGCCCGGCTCGGCCCAGCACACGATGCGCCGCGCAATGAGCCCGGCGATCTGCACAACGGTGAAGCGGTCGGCCCCGCGGCCCATGACCACGATGTTGCGCTCGTTGTCGGTGCTGGCCTTGTCCAGGCTGGCGTTGAAAAACTTGCCGGGGATGTAGCGGATGAGTTCCACGCTGCCCTCAACCGGGGAGCGGTTCACGTGCACGTCCACCACGCTCATGAACACGCAGACCACCTGGCGGATCTGCCCGGAAACCGGGTCCGGGGCGAAGTCCACCTTGACCACGCGGCCGTCCGCCGGGGAGACCACGGCGTCCAGGTCCTCTGGCGCGACGCGTTCCGGGTCGCGGAAAAAATGCACCACAAAGCCCGTGACCACGAGCAGGATGAGGGCCAGAAGCCACCAGCCCATGGCCGCAAAAACCAGGGTGATGAAGGCGGAAAGGCCTATGGACGGCAGTCCTTCAAGGCTGAGTCCAATGGTCGGTTTGCGCATGTGGGCTGCTCCTGAGGTGTTGGGATCGCGGCGGGGCCGGACCAGAAGCAACTACCCGCCATTGCGCAAGAGGTCAACAGAGACATGCTTTGCCTTTCCGGTCCGGGGGGAGTAAGGGCGAAGCATGGAACCAGTCCCGCCTCTGGCTGCAAAATCTCCGAAAGCCCACAGCTTCCGCCAGGGCGGCCCTTCCCTTGCCCCGCGCCACTCGCCGTAACGAACAGCGCACAAATCAAGGAGAACAGCATGGACATCCTCGAAGCCATCCACAGCCGCCGCAGCATCCGCAAATACACGGACCAGCCCGTCAGCGAGGAGCAAATAAGAATCCTGCTCGCGGCGGCCATGGCCGCGCCCAGCGCGGGAAACCAGCAGCCCTGGCAGTTTGTGGTGGTGCGCGACAAGACCACCCTTGCCGAGGTGGCGCGCTTGCACCCCTATGTGTCCATGGCGCCCAAGGCTGCCGTGGGCATCCTGGTCTGCGGCGATACGCGGGCGGAGAAGTATGCGGGGTACTGGGTGATCGACTGCTCGGCGGCGGTGCAGAATCTGCTGCTGGCGGCCCACGGCCTGGGCCTGGGCGCGGTGTGGACGGGCATCCACCCCATGCAGGAGCGGGTGGAAAGCTTCGCCCGGCTCTTCGGCACGCCGGCGGGGGTCATTGCGCACTCCTTCATTCCCATCGGCCACCCGGCGGAGGAAAAAACGCGCGAGGACCGCTACCGGCCCGAGCGTGTGCACCAGGAGCGGTTCTAGGCCCGGCTCAGACATCCTTGGGCAAGGGCTGCTCGGGCACACCGCGCAGGATGCCCCAGCCCACAAGGGCGGAAACAAGCGATCCGGCCAGCGTGCCGAGCTTGGCGAGTTCCGTCTGACGCGGGTCGGCAAAGGCCAGGCCGCCCACGAAGATGGACATGGTGAAGCCGATGCCCGCCAGGAAGCCCGCGCCCCAAAGGTGCCGCACCGTGACGCCCTGCAGCCGCGGCACAAGCCCTGTGCGGATGAGGCCGAATGCGGCGAGACAGACGCCCACGGGCTTGCCCAGCGCGAGCCCCAGACCCACGCCCAGGGTCAGGCTGCTGGTGAACGCCTGCCAAAGATCGCCGGACAGCGCCACTCCGCCATTTACCAGCGCAAAAAGCGGCATGATGCCAAAGGCCACCCACGGGTGCAGCAAGGCGTCGAGCCGCTGCAATGGAGTTTCCGCGTCCCGGAATGCGGCGCGCAGGGTCAGCACGATCTTGTGCAGCCGGTCGCTTTCGAGCATGCCGCGCCCCTGGTGCTGCTGCTTCAACTCATCCAGCAGGCGGTCGCTGTTGTCCAGGAGTTCGGCCACGCCCACGCGAGGCCTGGCAGGAATGGTCATGGCCGCAAGCACGCCCGCCACCGTGGCGTGAACGCCGGAGTTGTAGAAACAGAGCCATGCGGCGGCGCCCAGCAAGGCATAGGCCATGGTGCGGCGCACGCCCAGGGCGTTGGCCCCGGCCATGCCCGCAAGAATGAGCAGCCCCAGGCCAAGGGCCGGGCCGTTGATCTGCGTGCCGTAGAACAGCGCGATGACCAGCACGGCGCCGATGTCGTCGGCAATGGCCAGGGCGGTGAGGAAAATTTTGAGGCTTGAGGGGATGCGGCGCCCCAACAGGGAAAGCACGCCAAGGGTGAAGGCGATGTCCGTGGCCATGGGGATGCCCCAGCCGCGCTCGTTGCCGTTGCCCCAGGCAAAGGCGAGGTAGACCAGGGCCGGAACCACCATTCCGCCGACGGCGGCGGCTATGGGCAGCAAGGCCTTCCGGACCGAGGACAGCTCTCCGGCCAGAAATTCGCGCTTGATCTCCAGTCCAACCACAAAGAAGAAAACCGCCATGAGGCCGTCATTCACCCAGTGCAGCAGGGACAGCGAGAGCTCCGCGTTCCCCGCGCCCACGCTCATGTGGACCTCGCGGAGGCGGGCGTAGGATTCTGAAAACGGCGAATTGGCCCAGAGCATGGCGATGGCCGTGCAGGCCACGAGCACAAGCCCCCCCGCCGCGCTGGTCTTCACGAACCGGTTGAACGGGCTGAGAATGATTTCGATGGGAAGCGCCTTGGCCCTGCTCATGGTCCTCCCGGCCGCCCCTACCGCCCGATGCCGTGGAGCTTGAGGCCGAACCGGGCCAGCAGCTCCGGCTGGAACAGGTTGCGACCATCGAAGACCACCCGGGCGGAAAGCTGCCGGGCGATGCCCGCGAAGTCCGGGTTGCGGAACTGGTTCCAATCGGTCACCACGGCCAGGGCGTCCGCGCCCTGGAGCGCCTCGTATTGGCCGAAAACCACCTCGGCCAGAGGGTAGCCGGAAAGCTCTGTCCGGGCGCGCTCGCCCGCCACGGGGTCAAAGGCACGCACGCGCATGCCGCGCGCCGCCAGTTCGCGGATGATGGCAAGGGCCGGGGCCTCGCGGATGTCGTCGGTGTTGGCCTTGAAGGCCAGTCCCCACAGGGCCAGGGTCTTGCCCGCAACGCCGCCCAGCGGTTCGAAATGCCTCACGATCTTCTCGGCCAGCACCAGCTTCTGGCGGGTGTTCACCTTATCCACGGCGTCAATGAGCGCGGCCTCGTACCCGGCCTCGCGCGCGGTGGACAGAAAAGCCTTCACGTCCTTGGGGAAGCAGGAGCCGCCATAGCCCACGCCGGGGTAGATGAAATCGTACCCAATGCGGTGGTCGCTGCCGATGCCCAGGCGCACCTCGGAGACGTCCGCGCCCACGCGCTCGCAGATGTTGGCCACCTCGTTGATGAACGAAATTTTGGTGGCCAGCATGCAGTTGGCGGCGTATTTCGTCATTTCCGCGCTGCGCACGCCCATGATGATGAGTTTTTCGCGGCTGCGGGCAAAGGGCGCGTACAGGGCCTTGAGCATCTCCGCGCTTTTCGGGTTCTCGGTGCCCACAATGACGCGGTCGGGCTTCATGAAGTCCTTCACCGCGTCGCCCTCTTTCAAAAATTCCGGGTTGCTCACCACGTCCACATCAAGCTTCTGGCCCCGCGCCGCCAGCTCGCGGTCCAAAATGCCGCGCACGCGGTCCGCTGTGCCCACGGGCACGGTGGACTTGTTCACCACGATGAGCGGGCGCGTCAGGGTGCGGCCTATTTCCTCGGCCACGGCGTCCACGAAGCACAGGTCGCACACGCCGTCCTCGCCGGAGGGCGTGCCCACGCAGATGAAGGCGAACTCGGCCCCGTCGCCGTCGAAGGACAACCCCTCGGACAGGCTGGTGGTGAAGGTCAGGCGGCCCTCGGCGCAATTGCGGCGCACCAGATCCTCAAGTCCGGGCTCGAAAATATGGATGCGCCCGGCGCGCAGGGTTTCCACCACGTGCTCGCTCTTGTCCACGCAGCGCACGTGGTTGCCCATTTCCGAGAGACAGGCCGCGGTGACCAGGCCGACGTATCCGGTGCCGACAATGCAAACATTCATGAACGGACTCCTGCTGAGGCATGCTTCGGGGGGTGCTCTTCGACGGCATGGGGGTACCTTCCCGGCGCGGCGATGTCAACGAGCGGAGGCGGGCGGTGCCCCGCCGCTGTTGCCTTTGCCCCTGGGAAGGCGTACAAAAACAGTCGAACAAACCCGCCAACGGAGGTACTCATGCCCCTTCTCTGCGTCAATGTGGACCACGTGGCCACCCTGCGTCAGGCCCGGCTGGGCCAGGAACCGGACCCTGTGCTCGGCGCGCATGAGGCCGAACTGGGCGGCGCGGCGGGCATCATCGTGCACTTGCGCGAGGACCGCAGGCATATCCAGGACCGCGACGTGGACATTCTGCGGCGCACGGTGAACACCAAGCTCAACCTGGAAATGGCCGCCACCGCCGAGATGCAGCGCATCGCCCTGGCCACCGGACCGGACAGCGTGTGCCTGGTGCCCGAGAAACGCCAAGAGCTGACCACCGAAGGCGGCCTGAACTGCATCGGGCGCGAGGGCGAGCTGCAAGTCTTTCTGGCCCCGCTTCTGGAGCGCGAAATTCAGGCCAGCCTGTTCATCGACGCCGATCCGGAGCAGATCAAGGCCGCCAGCCAAACCGGCGCGCAGTACATTGAGCTGCATACCGGCCACTATGCCAACGCCAAGACCCCGGCGGCGCGCCAGGCCGAGCTGGACAAGCTCCTGGCAGGCATTCGCCACGCCCAGGGGCTGGGCCTCAAGGTGAACCTGGGCCACGGCCTGGGCTACGTCAACGTGCTGCCTTTTGCAAAGGTGCCGGGCATTTGCGAATATTCCATCGGCCACAGCATCATGGCCCGGGCCATTTATGTGGGCCTGCGCCAGGCCACCCGCGAGATGGTGGACATCCTGCGCGGGTTCGTGGACTAGGAGACGCGCATGATTCTTGGCCTGGGGCTCGACGTGGCGGAAATTCCCCGCATCCGCGCATCGCTCGCCCGCTTCGGCGGGCGGTTCATCAGCCGCGTGCTCACCAAGGCCGAGGCCGAGGCCGTGCCCCCCGCCAGCCCGGCGCAGTATGTCGCCGCGCGCTTCGCCGCCAAGGAGGCCTGCGCCAAGGCCCTGGGCACCGGGTTCGCCGATGGCGTCACCCTGAAGGACATCGAGGTGCGCTCTCTGCCTTCGGGCGCGCCCACCCTGCTGCTCACAGGCCGGGCCAGGGAATTGGCCGAGGCCATGGGCGTCACCAGACTGCATCTTTCGCTGACTCACGGCCAGGAAGTGGCCGCCGCCGTTGTTGTTTTGGAGGGCTCCCCCCTGTAACGCCCGCTGTCTTCCACCCTGCACGTCCAGGAGGATGAATGTTCGAGCCCTTGCCAACACCCGCAGAAATGGCCGTCTGGGACCAGGCCGCCATCAAGGACTACGGCCTCAAGGCCGAGCTGCTTATGGAAAACGCCGGGGCCTGCGCCCTGGACGCCCTGCGCGAGACCTTCGGCCCGCTCGACGGCGCGCTGGCGCTGCTCGTGGCCGGGGGCGGCAACAACGGCGGCGACGCCTTCGTGCTGGCGCGCAGGCTGCTGGACGAGGGAGCCATGGTGCTGGTGCTGCACACCAAGCCCAGGGGGACCTACCGTGCGGAGGCAAAATATCACCTGGACCTGGCCCGCCGCGCAGGCGTGGAGTTCCGGCACCTGCCCCTGGAGCGCGCCGCGCAGATTTTGAGCGAAACGGACACGCCGGACATCCTGGTGGACGGACTGCTGGGCACCGGCTTCACCGGGGCGCTCGCGCCCGAGATGGCAAGCCTGGTCGAAGCCATGAACCTTCTGGCCGCGGAATCCTTTGTCCTGGCGCTGGACATGCCCTCCGGCCTGTGCGGCCTGACCGGCCTGCCCAAACCCGTGGCCGTGCGAGCCGATCTCACCGTGGCCTTCCACGCGGCCAAGCTGGGCAGCGCCCTGCCCCAGGCCGCGCCCTACGTGGGCGAACTCGCCCCCGTGGCCATCGGCATTCCCCGCGCCGCCACCCAGGCGACGTCTTGCGGCCAGTTCGTCATCACCGACACCATCTTCGACCTCTTGAAGGACCCGGCGGCAGACCTGCACAAGGGCAAGGCCGGGCACGTGCTCATCATCGGCGGCAGCGAGGGCCTTACGGGCGCAGCGCAGCTTTGCGGACTCGGCGCGTTGCGCGCCGGCGCTGGCTTGGCGACCCTGGCCTGCCCGCGCGGGGTGCTCTCGGAAATCAAGTCCGGCATGCCCGATATCATGGCCCTGCCCCTGGGCCAGGGTCCGCAGTGGACGCCGGAATGTCTGGACGAGCTTCTGCCGCACTTGAGCCGCTTCGACGCCGTGGTCATCGGCCCCGGCCTGGGCCGCGCCGAAGGCTCCGCCGCCTTCCTGGCCGCCTTTGCCAAGGCCTTCGTCAAGCACTTCACCGTAGACTTCGCCAAGGCCTGGGCCCCGCCGTGCATCTTCGACGCCGACGCCCTGTACCACCTGGCGCAGGCCCCCAAGCTCATGGCCGAGCTGCCGCAGAACGCCGTGCTCACCCCGCACCCCGGCGAGATGGCGCGCATTCTGGGCATGGGCATGGGCGAACTGCAGGCCGACCGCCCCACGGCGGCGCGGCGCTTCACCCAAACCCATCCGCAGGTGCTGGCGCTCAAGGGCGCGGGCACCCTGGTGGGCCAGAACGGGGTGTTGCACCTGTGCCCCGTGGCTGCGCCGAACCTGGCGGTGGGCGGCTCCGGCGATGTGCTGGCCGGCGTGCTGGCGGCCTGCCTGGCCCGCGGCATCCCCCCGCTGCAAGGGGTCTGCCTTGGCGTTTACTGGCACGCGCAGTGCGGGCTGCTGCTCGCCAACGATTTTCCAGGCCGGGGCAACCTCCCCACGGAGATCGCCCACACCCTCCCCCTCGTCCTCAAGGAGCGTATCGAATGCTGAAGGCCATCGACATCATGACCCCGGACCCCGTGACCCTGTCGCCAGACACCGACATCCGCACCGCCGCGGCCCTGCTGCTGGACCGCAAGATCAACGGCGCGCCCGTGGTGGACGCCGCCGGAATGCTCGTGGGCGTACTGACCCAGAGCGACCTTGTGGCCCAGCAGAAGCAGGTCACCATGCCCTCGGTCTTCGCCATGCTCGACGGGTTCATCGCCCTTTCCAGCCGCGAGGACTTTGAGCGCGAAATCCAGAAGATCGCGGCCACCAAGGTCTCGCAGGCCATGACCGCGCATCCCAAGTCCGTTTCGCCGCAAACGCCCATCGACGAGATCGCCACGGTGATGGTGAACGAAAAGCTCTTCACCCTGCCGGTGGTGGACAGCGGCAAGCTGGTGGGTGTCGTCGGCAAGGAAGACATCCTGCGCACCCTGCTGGAGCACCACAAGTAGGACCCCGTGCAGCTGTTTCTTGCAAACGCAGACCAAACGCTGGCCCTGGGCGCGGCGCTGGGGCATGCCCTGGCGCGCTCCCGGTGTGCCGGCGGCGGCCCGGTGCCCCTGCTGCTCTCCGGCGGGCTTGGCGCCGGCAAAACCACCCTGGTGCGCGGGCTCGTTTCCGCGCTGCCCGGCGCGGACGAGGCCGAGGTCTCGAGCCCCAGCTTCAACATTGTGAACATTTACCCCACAAGCCCCCAGGTGGCCCATTTCGACCTCTACCGCGTCTGCGGCGCGGCACCGGAGGAATTCCTGGACTTCCTCGACGCGCAGGATGTTCTGGTGGTGGCCGAATGGATTGAAAACCTGCCCCGCAACCAGTGGCCCGAGGAGGCCCTGCACCTGCTTTGGCGCGCTGTTCCCTCTGGACGGGCGCTCGAAATCAGGGCATGGGGAAAGGCGGCCAGCGCCCTGCTCAAGGCTCTGGCCCCGACGCTCAACCCATGGGAGAAGGACTTCTGAAGATGAAGAACATCGTGGTCCAGAAATTCGGCGGCACCTCCGTGCGCAACTTGGAGTGCATGAAGCAGGTGCTGAATAATGTTCGCCGCCCGCTCAAAAACGGCGACAAGGTCATCGTGGTGCTTTCGGCCATGGCCGGGGAAACCAACCGGCTCATCGCCCTGTCCAAGCAGTGGTCGCACACGCCCGACGCTGCGGAAATGGACAGCCTGGTCTCCACCGGCGAGCAGATCTCCGTGGCGCTGTTCGCCATGATGGCCAAGGACGAGGGCATCAACTGCCGCTCCGTGCTGGGGTTCCAGGTTCCCATCGTGACCGACAGCTCCCACGGCCGGGCCCGCATCTCAAGCATCGACAGCGAGAAGCTGGTGGGCATGCTGGAGGACTACGACGTGCTCGTGGTGGCGGGCTTCCAGGGGGTCGATTCCCTGGGGCGCATCACCACCCTGGGCCGCGGCGGGTCCGACACCTCGGCCGTGGCCGTGGCCGCTGCGCTCAAGGCCGAAATGTGCGAGATCTACACCGATGTGCCGGGCGTGTTCACCACCGACCCCAACATCTGCGCCGATGCGCGCAAGCTCGACCGCATCTCCTATGACGAGATGCTTGAAATGGCCAGCATGGGCGCCAAGGTGCTCCAAATACGTTCCGTTGAGTTTGCAAAAAAATACAATGTTGACGTGCATGTGCGCTCGACCTTCAGCGACGAGCCCGGCACCATCGTCACCCAGGAGGATGAAAACATGGAGACAGTCCAGGTTTCCGGCGTCGCCTACGACAAAGATCAGGCCCAGGTCACGCTGGTGGGCGTCATCGACGAACCCGGCGTCTGCGCCTCTATCTTCACGCCCATCGCGGAGAAGAAAATTCTGGTGGACATGATTGTGCAGAACCCCAGCCGCGAGGGCCGCACGGACATCACCTTCACCGTCACCCGCGCCGACCTGGACGCCACGCTCAAGCTGCTTGAGGGCCTCAAGGGCGAGATCGGCTACAAGGCCCTCCTGTCCGACAAGAACGTGGCCAAGGTCTCGGTCATCGGCGTGGGCATGCGCAACCATTCCGGCGTGGCGGCCCAGGCCTTCCGCGCCATGCGCGACGAAAACATCAACATTCTCATGATCAGCACCTCGGAGATCAAGCTCTCCTGCCTCATCGAGGACAAATACACGGAACTTGCGGTGCGCACCCTGCACCAGATCTTCGTCAGCTAACGAAAGCGGAAGGATGACCCATGCGCCAGGCCAGCATCTACGACACCACCCTTAGGGACGGCACCCAGGCTGAAGAACTGCACCTCACCACCGAGGACAAGATCCGCATTGCCCGGAAGCTGGACGAACTAGGGATTCACTACATCGAGGGCGGCTGGCCCGGCTCCAATCCCACGGACAAGCAGTTCTTCAAGGAGATCCGGAACTACGCCCTGAAGAACGCCATCGTCTCGGCCTTTGGCAGCACGCACAACAACAAGTCGGCCCCGGAGAGCGACCCGAACCTCAAGGCCGTCATCGAGGCCCAGGTGGAGGCCGCCGCCATCTTCGGCAAGGCGTGGGACTTCCACGTGACCCACGCCCTGCGCGTGTCGCTGCCGCGCAATCTGGAGCTCATTTCCGGCAGCCTGGCCTTTTTGCGCCCCCATCTGAAGGAGCTGTTCTTCGACGCCGAGCACTTCTTCGACGGGTTCAAGGCCAACCCCGAGTACGCCATCGCCAGCCTGAAGGCCGCGCGCGAGGCGGGCACCGACGTGCTGGTGCTGTGCGACACCAACGGCGGCACCCTGCCCACGGAGCTCGCGGAAATCTTCAAGAAGGTGCAGGCCGAGCTGCCGGGCGCGGCCCTGGGCATCCACACCCACAACGACGCCGAGCTGGCCGTGGCCAACAGCATCGAGGCCGTGCGCCTGGGCGCGGTGCAGGTGCAGGGCACGATGAACGGCTACGGCGAGCGCTGCGGCAACGCCAACCTCTGCTCCATCATCCCCAGCCTGGAGCTGAAGCTCGGCGTGCGCACCATCGGTCCGGAGAACCTGAAAAAGCTCACCGGCGCGGCCCTCTACGTGGCCGAGACGGCGAACCAGCGGCCTTTCCCGCGCCAGCCCTACGTGGGCGGCTCGGCCTTCGCCCACAAGGGCGGCATCCATGTCAGCGCGGTGATCAAGAACCCGCAGACCTACGAGCACATCGACCCAGGCCTGGTGGGCAACGCCAACCGCGTGCTCTTGTCCGACCTGGCGGGCCGCAGCAACATCCTGTTCAAGGCCAAGCAGTATGGCTACGACCTGGACAAGGACGATCCGGCGGTGCTGGACCTGCTGGCCGAGCTCAAGCGGCGCGAGGGCATGGGGTACGAGTACTCCGTGGCCGAGGCCAGCTACGAGATCCTCTTCTTCAGCATGATGGGCTGGAGCAAGCGCTACTTCCATCTGGTGAACTTCCGCGTGCTGGACGCCATGAGCGAGAACGCCGAGCCTTTCAGCGAAGCCACGGTGATGCTCAAGGTGCGTGGCGAGGTGGCCCACACGGCCGCCACGGGACGCGGCCCGGTGAACGCCCTGGACATGGCCCTGCGCCGCGCCCTGGAGCCCTCGTACCCAAACCTGGCCCAAATGCGCCTGCTCGACTTCAAGGTGCGCGTCATGTCGCTGGTGAACAAGGACGGCGGCGGCACGGCCTCCTTCGTGCGCGTGCTCATCGAGTCCGGCGACCGCCACGACCGCTGGACCACTGTCGGCGTGTCGCACAACATCATCGAGGCCAGTTGGCAGGCGCTGGTCGATTCCATCAACTACAAGCTTTTCAAGGACGATCCGCAAAAATGGCCGCAGCCCGGCGGCAAGCACGACAAGCCGGTGGCCGGGAGACCCTGATGCCCCAGCGCCGCATCGACGTTCTGTGTGACAACGAGACTTCCGGCCCCGCTTGCGCATGCGAGTGGGGCCTTTCCCTTGCCATCGACCTGGGCCAAGGCCCAGACGGCGGCGGCCTGTGGCTGTGGGACACGGGCCAGACCGACCTGTTCCTGAAAAACGCCGCCGCGCTGGGCATTGATGTGACCAAGGCGCGCGGCCTGGCCTTGAGCCACGGGCACTTCGACCACACGGGCGGAGTCCGGGCCCTGCTGGCGGCAGGCTTCGCCGGAGCCATCCACGCCCATCCGGCCTGCGCCTGCGACCGCTACGCGGAGGGCAAGGACGCCCCCAGGCACATCGGCCCGCCCGCCCTCCTGCCGCCCTTCATCCCCGCCGGGCCGGTGACGGAACTCGCCCCCGGCCTGACGCTCATCACCGACATCCCGCGCGCTCCTGGCCGCTTCCAGGCCGTGCAGGGCTTCTCGTATGACACGAAGGGCCTTGAGCCCGACAACGTGCCCGACGACGCCTTCCTGGTTCTGGACACGGACAAGGGCCCGGTGGTCATTCTGGGGTGCTGCCACAGCGGGCTGGCCAATTCCCTGGCCTGCGCAAGCCAGCGCCTGGGCCACGTGGCCTTCCGCGCCGTGCTGGGCGGGCTGCACCTCTACAAGGCCGCAGCCGACGCCGTTGAAGAGACGGCCCAGGCCCTGACGCACTTTGGCGTGCGGCGGCTGGTGGCCGGGCACTGCACCGGGCCAGACCGCCTGCTGGCCCTGCGCGGCCTGCTGCCCGGCTGCGATGTGCGCTCCCTGGCCGCCGGACAAACCTGGACGTATTGATCCCCCTCCTTGAGCTTATTTTTCGGCGCAGCCCCCTTCCCTTCCCCAAGATGCTACGGTATCAAGACCTTTGCCCCCCGAACGCCATAGCGGCAAAAGCGTGGAAAAGAGGTCGCCATGAAGGCTGCGTCCCTGCTTGATCTGCGCAAATTTTTAGCTCCGGAATCCGTGTTCGGCGCTGGCGCCGCCATGCTCTCCGGGCGCTATGCGCTGAACCTCGGCGCGCGCAAGGTTCTTTTGGTCACCGATCCCGTCGTCAGCACCCAGGCCTGGTTCTCCAGCATCCTGGAAGGCATCCGGGAAACGGGCGTCGGGGTGGAAGTGTTCTCCCAGGTTCATGCCAACCCGCGCGATACCGAGGTCATGCTCGGAGCCGAGATCTACCGTTCGAAAGGCTGCGACGCCATCGTGGCCGTGGGCGGCGGCAGCCCCATGGACTGCGCCAAGGCCATCGGCATCGTGTACAGCAACGGCCGGAACGTGCTGGAGTTCGAGGGCGTGGACAACGTGCCCCAGCCCGGCCCGCCGCTCATCTGCGTGCCCACCACCGCGGGCAGCTCGGCCGACGTGTCCCAGTTCGCCATCATCAACGACACCGAGCGCAAGGTCAAAATCGCCATCGTGAGCAAGGCCATGGTGCCCGATGTGGCCCTCATCGACCCCCTGCTCACCCTCAGCATGCCGCGCGAGCTGACCGCCAACACCGGGGTGGACGCCCTGACCCACGCCATCGAGGCTTACGTTTCCAACGCCAACGGCCCCACCACCGACCTCTTCGCCCTGGAGGCCATCCGGCGCATCGCCCAGAACCTGCCTCTGGCCATCACCCGGCCAGAGGACCCGGAAGCCCGCGCGGGCATGATGCTTGGCAGCATGTACGCCGGCCTGGCCTTCTCCAACGCCATCCTGGGTGCGGTGCACGCCATGGCCCACAGCCTGGGCGGGCTCATGGACCTGCCCCACGGCCAGTGCAACGCCATGCTCCTCGACCACGTCATCGACTACAATTTCGACGCCGCGCCCGACCGCTACGCGGACATCGCCGTGGCCATGGGCGCGCAGCTCTCCCCCGGCGCCCCGCATGAGGACAAGCGCGCGGCGGTGCTGCGGCAGGTGCGCGCGCTCAAAAACACCGTCGGCGCTACAGCCGGTCTGGCCTCCCTCGGCGTCACCCACGCCGACCTGGAAGGGCTGACGGAGTTCGCCATGCACGATCCCTGCATGGTCACCAACCCCAAAACCCCCACGGCGGGGGACATCCGCGCCGTTTACGAGCATGCCCTCTGATAATCAGCCAAACAACCACTCCCTGCGCGACAGGCTCATCGGCCTTGGCGAACGCTCCATGGCCAAAAGCTACTACCCGGAGCTGCGCCGCCGCCTGGATGAACTGGAGCGCTTCCGCGCCGTTGTGGACCATGCCAACGACGCCATCTTCGTGTTTCTCACGGCGAGCTGGACCGTGGCCGACGTCAACGAAACCGCGCTGCTCATGCTGGGCCTTACCCGCCAGCAGGTGCAGGGCGAGCCCATTGCGCGGTTCTTCCCGCCGGAGATAGCCGCCCGCTACGCCGGCGCGCTCAAGACCGCTGGCGAACTTCAGTTCCGCAACGGGCACATCGTCACCACCCTTACCGGGGCGCAGGGCCGCACCGTGCCCACGGAAATCACCGTGACCCTGCACAGCTTTGCGGGCCAGGGCTACGCCGTGGTCATCGCCCGCGACGTCACCGTGCGGCTGCTGATTGAAGCCGAATTGGACAGGAGCCGCCAGCTCTTCACCTCGTTCATGGAAAACTCACCGGCCATGGCCACCATCAAGGGCCGCGACAAGCGTTATCTTTTCTGCAACCCGGCCCTTGCCGGATGGCTCGGAGTCTCGCCCAAGGAGATCATGGGGCACACCGACGAGGAGCTCTGGGCCGACGAGGTGCTGGGAGTCATTCAGGAAAGCGACGCCTACATTCTGCGCGAGGGCGAGCCGCTGATGCTCCAGCAGCAGGTCCGCCTGCGCTCCGGCGGCCCGGTGCGCCACCTTCAGGTGACCAAGTTCCCGCTCATCCAAAACCACGTCATCACCGCCGTGGGGGCCATCGGCGTGGACATCACCCGCCAGGTGCAGACCGAGCACGCCCTGCAGCAGAGCGAGGAGCGCCACCGCATCGTGGCCGAGTACACCCACGGCATGGAGTGCTGGATCAGCCCCTCGGGCACGTTCCTGTACGTCAGCCCCTCCTGCGAGCGCATCACCGGCTACCCGCGCGAGCACTTCATGGCCAACCCCGGCGGGCTGGAGGAGCTGGTGCACCCCGAAGACCTCTCGTCCTGGCAGCATTTCCACACCCTGACCCTGGACGACGAGTCTCTGGACTACCGCATCCACCACCGGGACGGCTCCCTGCGCTGGGTCAACGAGGTCAAGCGCGAGGTCATGGGCGGCAACGGCGGAAGCATGGGCAGCCGCATCTCCCTGCGCGACATAACCGAACGCAAGCAGATGGAAATACAGCTGCGCCACCTGGCCCTGCACGACCCGCTCACCGGACTGGCCAACCGCTCCCTGTGCCTCGACCGCATCCAGCATGCCATGGAGCGCAGCCGCAGGCGCAACCCTCACAGCTTCTCCATCATCTTTCTGGATCTGGACCGCTTCAAGGTGCTGAACGACAGCCTGGGCCATGCCTTCGGCGACCAGGTGCTGGTGGCCGTGGCCGAGGTGCTGCGCGGCAGCGTGCGCTCCTTCGACACCGTGTCGCGCTTTGGCGGCGATGAATTCGTCATCCTGCTTGAGGAGCTCACCTCCCCGCGCGAGACCATCCAGGCCGTGCAGCGCATTAGACAGGCCCTTGGCCAGCCCCTGTCCATCGCCGGGCACGACATCCAGCTCACGGCCAGCCTGGGCATCACCCTCGGCGTGCAGGGTGCGGAGACCCCGGCGGACCTTTTGCGCAACGCCAACGTGGCCATGCACCAAGCCAAAAAGGCCGGGCGCAACCGCTTCAAGGCCTTCACCCAGGCCATGCTGGAGCGCGCCAGCCGCCTGCTGATTCTGGAGACAGACCTGCGCAGGGCCGTGGACCGCAACGAATTTTTCCTGGTGTATCAACCCATTGTGCGCCTGGATGGCAAGGCCACCCTGCACGGCTTCGAGGCCCTGGTGCGCTGGATGCACCCGCGCAAGGGGCTCATCTCCCCGGCGGAGTTCATCCCCGTGGCCGAGGACTCCGGCACCATCGTGGAGATCGGGCTCATGGTCCTGCGCGAGGCCTGCAACACCCTGCGGGCCTGGCGCGACAGCAATCCCTTCGCGCAGGGCTTGGTGATGAGCGTCAACCTCTCGCCCCGGCAGTTCTCAGACCCTCTGCTGGTGGACGCCGTGAAGACCGTGCTGGCCGAGGTCGGCCTGCCGCCCAATGCGCTGAAGCTTGAAATCACCGAATCGGCCATCATGGACAATGCCGGGAGCGCCGTGGACAAGCTGCACAAGCTCAAGGCCCTGGGCATCGCCCTGTCCATAGACGACTTCGGCACCGGCTACTCGTCCATGAGCAGTCTGCAGCAATTCCCGCTGGATACGCTCAAGATCGACCTGTCTTTCATCCGCAGGCTGGAGGAAGGCCCGGAAGGGCTGGAGATCGTCAAGGCCATCATCAGCCTCGCCCATTCCCTGCAGTTGCAGGTCATAGCCGAGGGCGTGGAGCAAAAATCCCAGCGCGACATCCTGCGCGGCCTGAGCTGCGAGTTCGCCCAGGGATACCTGTACGCCAAGCCCCTGCCACAAGAGCAGGCCATGGACTATCTGCTGGCCTGCGCCCAGGGCAGCTGCGCTATGGGCGGGCGCGCTCCAAGGTAAAGGCCCCGCCCGGCGCGCGCCACACCAGCTCCAGCATGCCGCTCTGGGCGGTTTCGGCCAGCGGAATGTCCCGCAGGCTCAGCTCCTGCACCACATCCTTGTTCGGAAAGCGGTACTGGTTCTGGAACCCGCAGCTCACCAGCGCCTGGACCGGGCTTACGGCCTCGTACAGCATGCCCGACAGGCTCGACTTGGACCCGTGGTGCGGCAAGAGCAGCACCTGGGCGCGCAGGGCGCGGCCGCGGCCAATCATGTCCTCGATGCCTTCGCGCTGCACATCGCCGGGCAGAAGCGCCAGGGGCACGCCCCGCCAGGTAAGGCGCAGCACCAGGGAATTGTCGTTGGCGCCCTTGGCCTGATAGCCGGGGGCCGGGTGCAGCGCCTCAAGCACCACGCCGGAACCCAGATCCAGCACATCGCCCGCGGCAAGGATTTCCGGCCGGAACGGGCCGTTCCTCGCGCCACCATTCACGCCATCCTTCAACGCGCTGTCCAGGGCCTCGGCCAGCCGTCCCTCAGGCCATTGGCCGTTGGTGCAAAAGCGCCCGACCAGGAACTGCCGCAGAATCCAGGCCAGCCCCTGAGCGTGGTCCGCGTCCGGGTGGCTCATGAGCACCATGTCCAGCCGGGGCGGGCGGCCCCAAGCCAGGGCGGGCCCCACCACGGAACGGCCCATGTCGAAGGTGCGGCTGAACGTTCCGCCGCCGTCAATCAGCGCCCTGCGGCCCCCCGGCGCGCTGACCAGCACGGCCTGGGACTGCCCCACATCGAGCACGGTGAGGCGCACTTCGTCGCGCGCCTGGGCCTGAAGCATCCGCGCCTGGGTCCAGGCCATGAGCAGCAGACCGCCCAGCAGCAGGGCCAGGGGCAGCTCGCGCCGGCGCGGCAGGCAGAAGGGGGCCATGGCCAGCACCAGGGCCGCGCCCAAAAGCTCCGGCCACAGGGGCCGCAAAAGCGCCCAGGTGGGAAACAGCCCGGCACCCACAAGCCGGTGCAGCGCCGCAAGCATCCAGTCCTGCACGCCCCCCGCCGCCCTCAGCAGCCAGCCCGCCAAGGCGGACAGGCCCGGCGCGGGCGCGACTAAAAGTCCCACCATGCCCAGCACCTGCACCACCAGGCCCTGCACGGGCAACCAGAGCAGATTGAGCAGAAAATTCGGCGGATAGGTTCCGAAATACCAGGCCGTTACAGGCAGCAAGGCCAGATTGGCCGCAAGGGTCATGGCGAAAGCGTCCCAAAGCCAATGCAGGCCACGCCCAAGCCGCCCCCGGCCCGCAGGAACCAGGCCAGACAGCCAGGGCTCCAGAAAGGCCAGCCCGGCCACGGCCACGGCGGACATCTGAAGGCTTACATCAAACACGCCCAGCGGTTCCCAAAGCACAATGAAGAGCAGGGCCAGGAACAGGCCGTCCACCAGGGCGCGGCCCCGGTCCAGAAGCAGCAAGAGCCCCCAGAACCCGAACATCCAGGCCGAGCGCACCAGCGAGGGGCTGGCCTGGCCCGCCCACACGTAGGCCGCCACAAGCGGAAAGGACAGCAGGATTGCCAGTTTCTGGCGGGGCAGGCGCAAAAACAGCCGGGGCCAGGCAAGGCCGGCCAACCAGGCCAGGCCCAGGCCCAGCACGGCCACGTACACGACATTGAGTCCGGACAGGGCCAGGGTGTGCGAAAGCCCGGCGGCGCGCAGTTCCTCGGTAACGGGTTGGTCGATGCGTGAGCGGTCGCCCAACAGCAGGCCCAGCACGATGGCCCCGCCCTGGGTCTCCGGCAGGTGCGAGAGCAGCCGCTGCCGCAGACCCTCGCGCAAGTCCCACCAGAGATTCGCGGGCCGCGCGCCCCAGCGGGCCTCCAACTCCGGCCCGCGCGCATAGGCGCGGAAGAACACCCCGCGCAGGCGCTGCTGCCACTCGAAATCCGCGCCGCCGAAGTTGGCGAAGCCGTGCACGGGCCGCAGGCGCAACAGCACGGTCACGGTCTGCCCCGGCGCGGGCCGGTAGCCCGGCTCGTCCCAATCCCAGGCGATGCGGCCAGGCACGGCGGCGCTGGCGTTGTCAGCAAACTGCGCCTGGGCGTCGGCAAGCAGAAGTTCAAGCCGGCCGTAGGCCTTGTCCGAGACCTCCGCCACGCGGGCGGTGAGCAGAGCCTTGCCGTGCTCCTCGACCAGGGCGGGCGGCGCCACGGGAACATCCGGCAGGACAAAACGCCCGTGGGCCTGGCCGCCAAGAAAGCAAGCCGTTGTCAGGGCAAGGCACAGCAGGGTTTTGAACAGCCCTGGCCTGCGGAACAGCAACAGCCCGGCACCGAGCAGGGCCGCGGTGACCAGGGCGGGGTCCGGGTGGCGCAGGCTCCAAATGCCCGCCGCGTAGGCCAGGAAATAGACCTGCCACGCCAGCAGGCCCGGCGGTGCTGCGTGCGCTGGCGCGCCGCCGGGGCCGAGGCTCTGACGCTGGCTGGCGCGCATGGGTGCTCCGGCTGACTCTGGTCTGCCGCGGGTGGGCTATTCTTTCTCGCGGCGGATGCGCGCGCCCACGGCGGAGAGTTTATCCTCCATGCGCTCGTAGCCCCGGTCCAGGTGGTAGATGCGCTGAATCTCCGTCGTGCCCTTGGCCACCAACCCGGCCAGCACCAGCGAGGCGCTGGCGCGCAGGTCGGAGGCCATCACCGGCGCGCCCTCAAGCTGCTCCACCCCGCGCACCATGGCCGTGCGGTCCTTCAGGGTGATGCGCGCGCCCATGCGGCCCAGCTCGGACACGTGCATGAAGCGGTTCTCGAAGATCTTTTCCTGAATGGAGCCCGCGCCCTCGGCCACGCACATAAGCGCCATGACCTGGGCCTGCATGTCGGTGGGAAAGCCGGGGTGCGGCTGGGTGATGACATCCACGCCCAGGAGCGGGCCGTTGCGCCGCACCAGCACGCTGCCGTCGGTCTGGTCCTCTACGGACACGTTCATTTCGCGCAGCTTGGTGATCAGCGCGTCCAGGTCGGCGGTGGGGCAGTCGATGAGCTTCAGCTCGCCATCGGTAATGGCTCCGGCCACGAGGTACGTGCCCGCCTCGATGCGGTCGGGCATGACGCGGTACTCGCAGCCCTTGAGCTCGCGCACGCCTTCGATCTCGATGACGCTGGTGCCCGCGCCGCGGATACGCGCGCCCATGGCGATGAGGAAGTTGGCCAGATCGACCACTTCCGGCTCGCGGGCGCAGTTTTCCAGAATGGTGCAGCCCTTGGCCACGCTGGCGGCCATGAGCAGATTCTCCGTGCCGCCCACGGTGGGAAAGTCGAACATGATGCGCGCGCCGATGAGCCCGCCGCAGATGCCGTGGATGTAGCCGGAATCGAGGATGAACTTCGCACCCATGCGCTCCAGGGCCTTCAAGTGCAGGTCCACGGGCCGCGCGCCGATGGCGCAGCCGCCGGGCAGGGCCACCTTGGCCTCGCCAAGCAAGCCCAGAAGCGGGCCCAGGCACAGCACGGAGGCGCGCATGGTCTTCACCAACTCATAGGGGGCCTCAGGCTTCAGCTCTCGCACCTGGGCGGTGACCACGTTGTCCTCGAAGGTGGTCTCGCACCCCAGGATGTTCAGCAACTTCAAAGTGGTGCCGATGTCGCGCAGGCGCGGCACGTTCGTCAGGCGCACGGGCCCCTTGGCCAGCAGGCAGGCGGTCAGGATGGGCAGGGCCGCGTTCTTGGAGCCGCTGACCTGGATGGTGCCTTTCAGCGGCGTGCCGCCTTCGATGATGAGCTTGTCCATTATGCTTCCTTTGCTCTTGAGGCCCGGTATTTTAGACCGGACCAGGATTTTATTGAAATTATCCTTGACCGCCGTGGCGGCCTTCGTATAAAGGATTCTTCCTCTTGCGGTGAATGTAGCTCAGTTGGCAGAGCACCAGGTTGTGGCCCTGGGGGCCGAGGGTTCAAGCCCCTTCATTCACCCCACTCGAGTAGTCTGAGGCCCTGTGCATGCACGGGGCCTTTTTCTTTTCCCCGCGCTCCGCGCCTGGCCCAAGGGGCCGCAACGCATCCGGGCGGCACTGTGCGCAAGTCCGCCCAGAAAAGCAACCCGGAATAATCCGCATGCATTTCTACCGTTTGCGCCAGCGACGGTTGTCGCCCACGCGCACGGTGAGCTTTTCTTTGTCGAAATACTCCAGAAGCGGGATGGCGTACTTGCGCGAGAGCTTCGACACCTCGCGGAAGTCCTGGGGCGTCATCTCCTCGCGCTCGGCGAAAAAGGCCCTGGTGCGCTCGATGACGGCCTGGAGCGCACCGCTGGCGAAGTACATCTCCTCCTTCACCTTCACCAGCCGCCCCTCGTCCAGCAGCACCTTGAACACCGGAGCCGCCTCTTTGAACGTCAGGTTCAGGGGCTCCAGCACTTCCTTCAGATTCGGCGGGGTCTCGCCGCCCGCCTCGTAGGCGTTCAGCAGCTTCTGGCGCAGGCTGGCCGCATCGGACGCCAGCGACACCCGGTGCCCCGGCAGGCGCAGCATCTCGGCCTCCGCCGCGATGGCTCCCTTGCGCACCAGCCCCTCCAGCACGAAGTGGAACAGCTTGGCCGGGAGCTTGCGCCCCCAGGTGGACGAAAGCCCGCCGCGCGCCACGCCGGGCTTCATGGGCTCACGGGCGTGGAAGTCCGCCAGGTAGGCCAGCAGACTCTCGGAGAGCTCGTGGGCCACTTGGCCGGAAACGTAGACCCGGGCTTCACGGTCGATGAGAAAGGCCTCCTGGCGGCCGCCCATGAGCTGCAGGGCCTTGTCCAGGGCCTTGGTCTCCAGGCTGGTGGCCACAAGGAGCTGGGCGAAGCTCAGGCCCTCGGCCCCGGCCAAGGCCAATTGCCCCAGCACGATGCCTTCCGGCGGCAACGTGCCCAGGCTGCGCAGAGTCTCCACAGCCTGGGAAAAACGCTTCACGCGGTGCGGCAGGGGGTTCAAGATCCGCCCGCCCGCAACGGTGCGCAGCGGCGAAAAACTCCGCGCCACAACGCGGTCGCCATACACTCCGGCCAGGGGCTCGGAAAAGCGCACGCGGCACATGGCCGTTTGCCCCGGCTCCAGGGCTTCGCCCTCCAGCAGGTACACGCGGGCCATGACCTCGCGCGCGCCGTGGTGGAAGTGCACCTCCTTGCGGTGCTTGATGGACCGGGGCGAACTTTTGAGGCAGGTCAGTTCCACATCCCAGAACGGACTGGGAAACAGCGATCCGGGCCGGGCCAACACATCGCCGCGCGAAAGCTGCTCCACTTCCAGTCCGGCCAGATTCACCGCCGTGCGGCTGCCAGCGGCCACCTCCTCCACCTGCGCCCCGTGGGATTGCAGGGTGCGCACCTTGGAGGACAGGCCGCCGGGATACACGGTGATGTCGTCGCCCACCTTGACCTTGCCGGACACGAGGGTGCCGGTGACGACTGTGCCGTAGCCCTTCATGGTGAACACGCGGTCCACGGGCAGGCGGAACAGGTCCGAGCGGCGGTGGGGCTGGAAGGCGTCGGCCAGACGCGCCAGCTCGGCCTTGAGCGCGTCGAGCCCGGCTCCGGTGTGGGCAGAGACGGGCACGATGGACGCGCCTTCAAGGAACGAGCCCTGAAGCGCGGCCGCCACTTCCTCCTGCACCATCACCAGCCAGTCCGGCTCCACCATGTCGACCTTGGTGAGGGCCACCACGCCGGTGGTGATGCCCAGAAGCGAACAGATTTCCAGGTGCTCGCGGGTTTGGGGCATGACGCCTTCGTCGGCGGCGATGACGAGCATCACGAAGTCGATGCCCGCCGCGCCCGCCACCATGTTCTTCACAAAGCGCTCGTGCCCGGGCACGTCCACCACGCCCAGGCGGCGCGCGCCGCCCTTGCCGCCCGGCTGTGCGGAAGGCAGGTCCATAAAGGCGAAGCCCAGCTCAATGGTGATGCCGCGCTTCTTCTCCTCGGCCAGGCGGTCGCAGTCGATGCCGGTGAGGGCCTTCACCAGCGTGGTCTTGCCGTGGTCGATGTGCCCGGCGGTGCCCATAATGACCGGCATGCGCGGCTCCTAGCTTTTGAGGAAGGCCCGGAAGGCCTGGACCGTGGCGTAGAGGTCGGCCTTGCCCAGCACCTCGAAGGGGCTGTGCATGGAAAGCACGGCCGGGCCCATGTCGATGACGTCCATTCCATAAATCGCCAAAAATTTCGCCACGGTGCCGCCACCGCCCAGGTCGACCTTGCCCAGCTCCGCCATTTGCCAGGGCACCCCGGCCTTATCAAGAATATCGCGCAGATAAGCCACGTATTCCGGGTGGGCGTCGTTGGCCCCCACCTTGCCCCGGTGGCCGGTGAACTTGTTGAAGCAGGGGCCAAAGCCCATGTACGCGGCGTTGCGTTTTTCGAACACGTCCAGGTGGTCCGGGTCCACGGCGGCGTTGACGTCCGCAGAGATGGCCATGCCCCGCGCGAACACGTGCGAGAGCTTGGTTCCCGGCGACCAGACGTCCAGCATGTCCTGCAGGGCGTACTCAAAAAAGAGCGACTGCGCGCCCGTGGCGCCCTCGGACCCGATCTCCTCCTTGTCCCAGAACAGCACCAGCTGCGTGTGCTCCGGCGTCTTCTCGGCCAGCAGGGCCTGCAAGGCCGTGAACACGCAGGAGCGGTCATCGTGGCCATAGCCGCCGATCATGGAGCTGTCGAGCCCGACGCTGCGCGCCGGTCCGGCGGGCACCAGTTGCAATTCCGCGCTGAACAGGTCGGCCTCGGTGATGCCGTAGCGGGCGCTCAAAAGCTCCAGCACGCGGCGCTTCACGCGGTCCTTGTCCTTGGCTTTTTTCGCGTCTCCCCGGTTGGTGGGCTCGTGCCCCACCACGGCGTTCAGCTTCTCGGCCTCGAAGGCCTCGGAAACCTTCTGCTCCACCTGCTTGTAGGCCAGATGCGGCAGGAGGTCGGTGATGGTCAGCACGGGATCGCTGGCGTCCTCGCCCACCACGACGGTGACCACCGTGCCGTCCTTCTTCACCACCACGCCGTGCAGGGCCAGCTCACGCGCCAGCCACTGGTACTTGCGGATGCCGCCGTAATAGTGGGTCTTCATGAGGCCCAGATCGGTGTCCTCGTACAGCGGGTGCTGCTTCAGGTCGATGCGCGGGGTGTCGGCGTGGGCGCCGATGAGCCGGAAGCCCTCGCTGAGGGGCTTTTTGCCACGCCGGGCCAGCAGCACGGTCTTGCCGCGCTGGGCGTGCACATAGGCCTTGGTCTTGGCGTTCAGGGTTTCGCTGAAGCCCGCGGCCTTGGCCGCCGCCACAACGAAGTCCACGGTCTCGCGCTCGGTCTTGCAGCGGGTCAGGAACTCCATATAATCCGTGGCGCAGGCCTCCACGGCCTTCTTGTCGGCGGCGGAGGCGTAAACGTCCCAGCAGTTCTTGGGCTGGAATTCGAGGTCGTCGTTCTTCTTGCTCACAGGGAATCTCCAGGCTGGCTCAACGGCCGTTCAACGATCGTTCAGCGAGGTTCAGTGTCGTTCAAAGATCGCCCAGCGCCTGGCGCAGGGCGGACAGCACAAGGGGGTGCTCTGAGGCGTCCAGGGTGCGGGGGTCCAGGCACAAGGCATCGTCCTCCACGCGGCCCACCAGGGGCGGGTCCGTGGACAGGAGCGCCTCGCGCAGGGCCTCCACGCTCAGCGACACCGGCTTCACGCAGACGAGGGCCGTGGGCAGGTCGGCCTCTGGAAAAGCCCCGCCGCCGACACGGGAGGAACCGGCACGCACGCCGATTTCCAGCCGCCCGGACAAATGCTTGCGCAGCAGCCCGGCCAGGCGCGCGGCCTGGGCCCGCAGCGACACCAGCGAGCGCGTCATCATGACCAGGGTAGGCACGCGCTCCCGCGCCAGCTCCGGGTCCAGATACAGACGCAGGGTGGCCTCCAGAGCGGCCAGGGTCATCTTGTCGATGCGCAGCGCCCGGTTCAGCTGGTTCTTCTTGATGCGCTCGATGATTTCGCGGCGGCCCACGATGATGCCCGCCTGGGGACCGCCCAGGACCTTGTCGCCGGAAAAGCTCACCACGTCCGCGCCCTCGGCCACGGCCTCGGCCGCCGTTGGCTCGCCAGGCAGGCCGTCGGTGTCGAAGCGCAGCAGGCTGCCGCTGCCCAGATCCTCGATGACCGGCAGGCCGTAGCTTCCGGCCAGGGTCTTGAGCTCGCCCAGCGGCACTTCCTTCACGAAGCCCGTCATGCGGTAATTGCTGGTGTGCACCTTCATGATGGCCGCGGTTTCCGAGGTGATGGCGGACTCGTAGTCGCGCAGGTGCGTGCGGTTGGTGGCGCCCACCTCGCGCAGAATCGCCCCGCCCTTGGTCATGACCTCCGGGATGCGGAAGCTGCCGCCGATTTCCACCAACTGCCCGCGCGAGACGATGACCTCGCGGCCCTTGCACAGGGTGTCGAGCACGATGAGCACGGCGGCGGCGTTGTTGTTCACCACCAGCGCGGCCTCGGCCCCGGTGAGCCGGCAGAGCAGCGATTCCACGTGGGCATAGCGGCTGCCGCGTTCTCCGGTGGTCAGGTCGAATTCCAGGTTCGAATAGTGCGCGGCCGCTCCGGCCACGGCGGCCACGGCCTCCGGCGCCAGAAGCGAACGGCCCATGTTGGTGTGGATGACCACACCCGTGGCGTTCAGCACCCGGCGGAAGCGCGGGCGCACGCCCTGGCGCACGGCGGCCAGCAGGCGGGGCAGCAGCGCGGGCAGGGCCAGCTGGGCCGCCTCCGTGATGGCCCCGGTGCGGATCTCCTCGCGCAGGAGGTCGAGAAAAGCGTTCACCTGCTCCTTGATGAGCGGGCGCGGCGTGGTCCGCAGCACCGCCGCCGTGCCGCTTTCATCGGCGCACAGGGCGGCCAGGGCCTGGTCCATGGCGGGAATATGGCGAAAAAGAGTGCTCACGTGGGGGACCTCCGGGGGCTGCCAACGCATGCATCGCGCTCCAGCAGCCGAGGGTGCTTTGTATAAAACTCCCCCAGCAAATACAAGGAACCGCAGACAAGAACAGGGCCGGACACCTCTTTCAACGCATCCAGGGCGGCGTGCACGTCCGTGGCGGGCGCGGCCCCGCCGCCAAGCTGTTCCACCAGCTCCCCGGGCGCGCAGGCGCGCGGGCAGGAGGGAATGCCCGCCGCGAGGATCGGGCCATCGGTAAGGGCGCGCACCAGGGGCAGCATCTCGGCCAGGGGCTTGTCGCGCAGGCAGCCGAAGACCACCGCTGCGGGGCGGATGCCCTCGGCCTCCAGCGCGGCCCCAAGGGCGGCCAGGCCGTGGGCGTTGTGCCCGCCGTCCAGAATGAGCTCCGCCGGCAAGCCGGGCTCGCCCGCCACCGTCTGCATCCGGCCCGGAATGAAGGCCCCGGCAAAAGCCTCGCGGCAGGCGTCCTCCAGCACGGGCAGGCGCATGCGCTCGGCCAAGACGTGGAACGCGGCCAGGGCCGTGCGGGCGTTCATTTCCTGGTGCAGGCCGGGCAGCGCCAGGGCCAGGCCGGTCATGGCCCGCACGAAGCGCTTCTTGCCCCGGCTGGCCAGGGGGCCGGGCTGCACGCGGCCATTGGCGCGGGAATAGAACAGCACCTCCGCGGCGGCAATGAGCTCCGACCCGACCTCCCCGGCAGTGGCGCGCAGCACCCGCCAGGCCTTGGGCTCCTGCGGGGCGGAGACGGCGACGCCGCCCGGCCGCATGGCTCCGGCCTTGTCCAGGGCGATCTTTTCCAGAGTGTCGCCCAGCACGTTCACGTGGTCCATGCCGATGGGCGTGAACACCGTGAGCGCCGGGTTCAGCACGTTGGTGGCATCGAAGCGCCCGCCCAGCCCCGCCTCCATGACGGCCACGTCCACGCGCGCGTGTTCAAAGGCCAGCAGGGCCAGGGCGGTGAGCACCTCGAAATACGTCAGGCCGAGGTCTGCCGATTGCGCGAAGACCTGCCCGCCAAGCCGCGCCCAGGTTTCTTCCGGCAGCATGGCCCCGTCGACGAGGATGCGTTCGCGCGGGGTGACGAAATGCGGGCTGACGCAGAGGCCCACGCGCAGGCCGTGGGCGCGCAGCAGCTCGGCCAGGATGGTGGCCGTGGAGCCCTTGCCGTTGGTGCCCACCACATGCAGCACAAGAAAGCGCGGCTTGCCCATGCGCTCCACAAAAGCGGCCATGCGCGAGAGCGTCAGGTCCATGTGGAACAGGCCCAGGCCATCCAGCCGGGCCAGAAAATCGCCATAGGAGAGGTGTTGCGTCACGATGACCTTGTGGACGCGGCCCCTTGACCGCGCTGCTGAGCTTGATTAGTGAAGGAAACCCCGTGTGCGCCAGTAGCTCAGGTGGATAGAGCAACGGCCTTCTAAGCCGTCGGCCGAGGGTTCGAATCCTTCCTGGCGCACCATCTTTTGGAGGAGTCATGCCCGTCGCGGCCTGGCTCCTCTTTTGCTCCAACCATCCGCCGCCCCTTCCCCCCGGCATCCAGCGGGGCGCGCAAAGCCCCACCTATCCCGCAGCCCTTGGGAAATCAAGCCGCAAGGGCCGGAACACCGCGCCCGTCCAGCGCCGTCGCAACCACACCGTCCTTGACACGCGCGGACCATATGGTAGCAATAAACTGATTCATTGTACCCGGCTTTGCGGGCAAAGAGGCGACCCATGGCGAGCGATATCTCACCGGCTCCGACGGCCTGGCGCTCCGTCTTTCGGCTGCGCACGGTCATCATCGTTTTCTTCGTGTTCATCCTGGCCCTTACGGAGGTCATCGCCTGGCTCTATTACGACCAGAGCATCACCGTGGCGCGGGAGGAAGCGGCGAAGCACATCCTCGCCGCCGGGGACAAGGTGGAGCTGAACACGCGCCTTCTCACCAGCCCCATCGGCTCCCTGTGCGAGTCCGCGCCGCTGCTGCCCGGCGCTGGCGCCAAGCCCGAAGGCTTCGCCCACCCCTTGCTGGGCTACCTGCTGACCTTTCTTGAAGCCCACCCGGAGGCCTATTCCCTGTACTTCGGCTACGCCGACGGCGACTTCTTCCAGATCATCTCCCTCATAGGCCGCGAAGGGCTGGCGGGCTCCCTCAAGGCCCCGGTGCGCACCCGCTTCGCCTTGCGGCGCATCGCCACACGGCAAGGGCAGCGCACGGAGCGCTGGCGCTTCCTGAACCGCAACCGCGAGGGCATTGGCGAAAGCCCCGGCGCGCCCGCCACCTACGATCCGCGCCAGCGGCCCTGGTACACTGCGGCGGAACGCCTCTGGGCCCCGGTCAAGACCGATCTCTACGTCTTCAGCAGCACGGGGAGCCTGGGCCTCACCATGGCCCACCGCATTCCAGGCCGGCAGGGCGCGGTCTTCGGGCTCGACCTGCCCCTGGATTCCCTGTCGCTGTTTTTGCACAAGCTGAAGATCGGCGACTCGGGCAAGGTGTTCCTGTTCAACACCGACGGCAAGCTCATTGCCTACCCCGACTCCGCCAGGGTGGCCCGCAGCGCCACCCTGCGCAGCGGCCAAACAGCCACGCGGCGCGGCGAGGTGCAAGACCTGGACGACCCCGTGGCCCGGGCCGTGTTCGCGCTTTCCCGCCAAAGCGGCGGCCCGGTGGGCATCAAGCGCATCGAGGTGGGCGGAGAACACTACCTGCTGGCGGTGCGGCCCATTCTGGAGCTTGGCTCCCGCGACGACTACATGGCCCTGGTGGCCCACGAGGCGGACTTTCTGGGCCAGGCGGCGCGCATCCGCAACCAGGCGCTTTTCTTCGCCATCGGACTGCTGGCCCTGGGCGTGCCCTTTCTGCTGCTGCTCTCCGCCAGCATCACCAAAAACCTCGCCCGCCTCACCGAGGAGGCAGAGCGCATCAGCCAGCTGGAGCTCGGCTCCACCGAGACCATCAATTCGCACATCGACGAGGTGAACCGGCTGGGCAACGCCGTGGCGCACATGCGCGCCGCCCTGTTCACCTCCTGCCGCTATCTGCCCAAGTCGCTGGTGCGCCAGTTCATCAGAAGCGGCACCGTGCCCCACCTGGGCGGCGAGCGGCTCGACATCACGCTCTTGTTCACCGACGTGCAGAACTTCACCACCCTTTCCGAAGGCATGCCGCCGGAAGACCTCATGGCCGCCATGTCCGAATATTTCGAGATCGTGGGCCAGGCCATTCTGCGCTGCCAGGGCACCATCGACAAGTTCATCGGCGATGCGGTGATGGCCTTTTGGAACGCGCCGCTGGCCACGGAGAACCACGTGGAATGCGCCTGCCTGGCGGCGCTGCGGCTCTCCAAGGCCTCGCAGGAGCTGAACGAACGGCGCAGGCAGACCGGCGGGCCGGTGATGGTCACACGGGTGGGCCTGCACACGGGAACGGCCATTGTGGGCAATGTGGGCGCCACGGACCGCATGAACTACACGGCCCTTGGCCCAGTGGTGAACATGGCCAGCCGCCTGGAGGGGCTGAACAAGTTCTACGCCACGCGCATCCTGGTGAGCCACGAGGTGCGCGACAAGGCCAAAAAGCACTTTCTGTTCCGCTCGGTGGACGTGGTGGTGCCCAAGGGCGTAAAAGACCCCGTGGCGATTTTCGAGCTGGTGGGCGCCATGCCGCAAAGCGAACACGCCGACGTGGCGGCCCCGCGCGCCCGGCTCGGCTTCTGCTCCCGCTGGGAACGGGCCATGACCCTGTACCGCACAGTGCAGTGGGACAAGGCCCTGGAAGAGTTCAGCGCGCTGCGCGAGATGGCCCCGGACGACTTTCTGGCCGCCATGTACTGCCAGCGCGTGCGGCGTCTGTTGCAGAACAAGCCCAACAAGGACTGGAAGGCCGTGCAGAAGTTCATGCACAAATAAAGGGGTGAACACGGCATGTTGCAAGTGGAATGGCAAGAAAGCATGTCCATCGGCGTGGACGAGATAGACGCGCAGCACAAGCAACTGCTGGCCCTCGTCAACGAGACGGCCGAGACCGCCCAGCGGCCCGTGGGCAACGACAAGAAGGGCGAGACGTTGCGGCGGCTGTGCGACTATGTGGTCCTGCACTTCGCCTCCGAGGAGGCCCTTATGGACCCGGAGGCCTACGGCCATTACGACCAGCACATTCAGGAGCACATAGACTGCTCCATGCGCGCCCTGGATTTCATGGCCGACTACAGCGCGGGCAAGGACGTGAGCCTGGAGGAATTTCTGGAATTCGCTGCGGCCTGGGTGCAGCACCACATCCGGGAAACGGACAAGACCCTTGGCGTTTTTTTGGCCCAAAGGCGGGCCTGACCAGCGCGCCGGGACGAAAAGAGTTGCGGGAAGAAGCCGGGCCCATGCTTTACAGCCCTGCCGCGTCAGCGTACAAAACATGCACTCGCCCCTCGAACCCAACACAGGAGCCACATTATGGAAACCGGAATCCTGCTGGAAACCGGCACCAACGAGCTGGAGATCCTGGAGTTCCACATCGACGGGGAGGCCGGACCGGGACTTGAGCCGGAGCGTCACTTCTTCGGCGTCAACGTGGCCAAGGTGATGGAAGTCATCGAAAGCCCGCACCTGGACCCCCAGCCCGGCGCAGCGCATCCCAGCTTCCGGGGGCTCATCCCCCTGCGCAAGCACATCCTGCCAGTCATCGACCTCGCCGTGTGGCTGGGCATTCCCAAAGAAGCCGCCCCGCGCGACAACGTCATCGTGACGGAATTCAGCAAGACCATCACCGGCTTCGTGGTCTCCGGGGTCACGGGCATCCACCGCGTGGGCTGGCCGGAGGTCATTCCCCCCGGCGGGTTCATGCCCAAGACCGACACCCAGGCCATCATCGGCATGGTGGAGCGCGACGGGCATTTCATCCAGCTGCTGGATCTCGAGACCATCATCGCCGACCTCTCGCCCGACGAAATCGACTTTTCCAAGCCGCCGAAGGTGGTGGCCACGCGCGAACTCAAGGCCCTGGTGGCGGACGACTCGGCCACCATCCGCCTGATGCTCAAAAAGACGCTGGAGCGTTCAGGCATCACCCCCACCATAGTGGACAACGGCCGGGAGGCGCTTTCCGCCCTGCGCGAAATCGCCGTGCGTGCCGCGGCCGAGGCCAGGCCCGTCTCCGACTATCTCGATATCCTCATCTCGGACATCGAGATGCCGCTCATGGACGGCTTCAGCCTGACGAAATACTTGAAAACAGACCCCTTGCTGCGCGACGTGCCCGTGCTGCTCTACTCCTCCATCATCACCGACGAACTGCGGCACAAGGGCGACAGCGTCGGCGCGGACATGCAGATAGCCAAGCCCGACCTGGAGCGCCTGCCGGAGATGACCATGCAGCTTGTGGCCGCGCGCGACGCCAAACGGAGCCCGAAGAATGCTTGAACACGACAAGGAAGTGCTGGCGGCCTTTGCCGAGGAAAGCGCCACGCGGCTGAGCGACCTCGAAAAGGGGCTCTTGGAGCTGGAGCGCGCACCGCAAAACCCATCGGCCACCCTGCTTAACGCGGTGTTCCGCGATGCGCATTCCGTCAAGGCCGGGGCGAACCTGCTGGGCTTGCGCAATGTGGAAATAGCCGCCCACCGGCTGGAAAACGTGCTTGACCTGCTGCGTGCAGGCCGCCTTGGCGCCGGGCCGGAGGTCTGCCAGTCCCTGCTCGACGGTGTGGACCTGCTGCGCGAAATATTGGCCAACCCCACGAGCACCCGCTCCGTGGACACGGACCAGCGCCTGGCGGAACTTGCCGCTCTGGCCAATGCCTGAAGGCCGAGGAGACTCCGTGCGCCGCGCCCTGCCCGCCTTCTTCCTCGCCATTGTTTGTTGCGCGGCCTGCGCCGCCACGCCTCCCGCCGCCCAGCCGGGAAATTTGCCGGCGCAAGGCCAGCCCGCAGAGGCGACCCCGCAATCGGCGGGAGCGGCCCTTTTGGACCAAAGCGCCCGCTGCCTGCTGGAAATGCGCAAGGCCACGGCCCACAGCCTGCTCGACACGGCCCTTGAGGACGCCCGCGCGGTCATTGTGCTGCCGGGCATCTACCAGGCCGGTTTTTTCTATTCCGTGCACGGCGGCGCCGGCGTGCTGGCGGCCCGCAGGCCTGATGGCGGCTTCGGCGCGCCGGTGTTCGTCAGCGTGGGCGGCGCGGGCTATGGCCCCCAGGTGGGCCTGGAGCGCGTGCGCCTGGTGCTGGTGGTGATGGAGGACGAGATGCTGGCCCGCATCCTGGAGAGCGGCCTCAACTTCGACACCGCCGCCAAATTCGACATCTTGGGTGTGCGCGAGGAGACCAGCCGCGGCTCCCTCACCGAAGGGCGGCCCGTCATCGCCTTTTCCGACGGCGTGG